>WSSedL1CaDRAFT_10001568_pt1 | contig 13061 bp, 10 predicted proteins | sample WetSurSL1Cattail_FD_9464 | JGI IMG/M metagenome (IMG submission 9464)
CGTCTCCTGGCAGTCCGACTATATCGAAGGCGTGGTTCGCCGAGAAACCGGGTTCGTGGTTCTGTTCGATTTGCCGAAGCTGCTGACCAAAGCCGAGGCGGTCGCGTTGACCTCGACAATTGACAAGGCGGCATAAGGACCGCTTCGAGAGCATGGGTAATGCATTGTTGCAGGCGCCGCCCCCCCCGGCGCCTGCCGCATATACGGATAGTACAGAACCGCTTAGCGAAAAGAACTTTCGCAAGCTGATTGCCTACATCTACGAGTATTGCGGCATAAAAATTACGCCGAAAAAACGTACCATGATCGACGGTCGCCTGCGCCGCCGCATGCGGGTGCTGAACATCAACAACATCAATGACTATTGCAGTTTTTTGTTCGACGGCGGCACGGCTTCCGCCGAAACGGAAATCGTCCACTTCATCAACGCGGTTACCACCAATAAAACCGACTTTTTTCGCGAGCCGGTGCATTTCCATTATATGCAGAAGCATATTCTGCCGGAATTCCAAGGCCACGGCCGGCGCAAGATCAAAGCCTGGAGCGCCGCCAGCTCAACCGGTGCCGAAGCCTATACCATCGCCATGATGCTGGACGATTTTTGCAGCAGCGTCGGCGGCATAGACTATTCCATCCTGGGTACCGACATCTGCACCGACGTTCTGGGAAAAGCCATTAACGGCCTTTATCCCGACGTTATGCTCGATCCGATCCCCGAGGAATTCCGCCGTCGTTATGTGCTGCTGCCGACCGATCCCAGCCGCCGGGAATTCCGCATTGCGCCGCGCCTGCGCTCCAAAGCGGCGTTTACCCAGCTCAATCTGATGGACAACGGCTATGCGTTCGACCGCGATTTCGACATGATATTTCTGCGCAATGTATTGATATACTTCGATCGTCCGACCCAGGCCGGCGTCCTGACTAAATTATGCGATCACCTTCGGCCGGGCGGGTTTTTATTTTTAGGCCACTCGGAATCGATAACCGGTATTAAACTACCGCTTGATACAGTGGCCAACACCATTTTTAGACGACGGTGACCAATGTCGCTTAGCCGCCAACACGGAAGAGTCAAAGTCCTAATCGTCGACGATTCCGCTACCGTAAGACAGACGCTCTCTTCCATTCTGGAAAGCGACCCGGAGATCGAGGTCGTCGGCGTGGCCGCCGACCCGTTCGTCGCCGCCCGGCGGCTGGCCGAGGTGGTTCCCGACGTCATTACGCTCGACGTCGAGATGCCGCGAATGGACGGCATTACCTTTCTGCGCAAACTGATGGCACAGCATCCCATTCCGGTCGTCATGTGCTCGTCGCTGGTCGAGTCCGGTACGCAGACGTTAAGCCAAGCGCTTGAGGCGGGCGCGGTGGACATCATGCTGAAGCCGTCGATCGGTGTGGCCGAGCATCTGGCGGAAGCGAAGATTCAGATCTGCGACATGGTCAAGGCCGCCGCCAAGGCGCGCCTCGGTGCGCGCAAGAACCGCCCTCCCGTTCTCCACGCCGTTCGCGAACCGGAGAAGAAACTCTCGGCCGATGTCATGCTGCCGCCGCCGGCCGGCCATGCGATGGCCAAGACGACGGAAACGGTGGTCTGCATCGGCGCCTCTACCGGCGGCACCGAGTCCTTGCGCGAGGTGCTGGAGGTGCTGCCGGCGGCGACGCCAGGCATCGTCATCGTCCAGCACATGCCGGAAAAGTTCACCACCTCGTTTGCGCAACGGCTCAACAGCCTGTGCGAGATGGAAGTCAAGGAAGCCGAAGACGGCGATGCGGTGTTGCGCGGGCGCGTGCTGATCGCGCCTGGCAATTATCACATGATGCTGGAGCGCAGCGGCGCCAAGTATTACGTCACGGTAAAGGAAGGGCCGCTGGTGTCGCGGCATCGCCCGTCGGTCGACGTGCTGTTTCGCTCCGCCGCCAATTCCGCCGGCGCCAACGCCATCGGCGTCATAATGACCGGCATGGGCGACGACGGGGCGCGTGGCCTTCAGGAAATGAAGCAGGCCGGCGCCCGCACCATCGCCCAGGACGAGGCCACCTCCATTGTCTTCGGAATGCCCAAGGAGGCCATCGCCAGGGGCTGCGTCGACCGCGTCGTCCCTTTGCAGAACATCGCGAAAGAAATCCTCAATATCGCTGCCTGTCACTGCGCATAAAGAGTTTTTCCAAACGGCGCCGAAACCATCCGATGCCAGGCGCAATCGCATTTATGCTTCTGCATCGCGCAAGAGCAACAAACGTTCAAATGCGGTCGGTCCGTTGCTCTATCTTGTGTCCGGTCGCAACTTTACGCGCGAAACCGGTATCCACTTTCGCGCACGTTGCTCTATCTTTTGTCCGGTCGCAACTATACGCGCGAAACCGGTATCCACTTTCGCGCACGTTGCTCAAAACAGAATCATGTCTTCGTCGTCTGCCGGCGATGCGGGGGCGGCTTGCGCTTCCGAAGCGATGCCGTACGCTTGCATAAAAGTATTATGGGTGTTGCGTTCCTGCTGCATCGTATAATTGCTTGCGAAGGAAGCAATCGTCGGCATCATCGAAGGCGGAATGACGTCCGCAGCGGTAAAAGCCCCGGCGGCTAGCGTATCGACTTTCGTCGATATGGTCTTTAGTGTGTTTCCGATCTCCTCGCTGAAGCGCAAGCGTTCGGTAGACAGATTAAGCATGTTGAGGACTTCGTCGCCTTTTTCGGCGATTTCGGCGATGTTGCTCTCGGTCAAGTCTCTGGCCTCGCGCAAGCGGCGTGCGGCAACGTCCAGAGCCTTAGCGGCTGCCACGCTTTTGCTGTCCTCGGAAAAAACCGAATTACCCGGTTCGGCTAGAGACTTGGTCAACTGCAGCAGTTTATCGATAGTGGAAAGACTGCTGAGGGCGGCCGCTTCGAGTTGCTTGCTGTGGTCGCGAATTTCTATGGCTATTACGCTTAGCGGGCGACCGGCCTCGCCGATTTGGCAGCATTTCAAGGTGGTGTTCAGCGCCATATACTGAACGTCGTTCTTTAGCGTTTGAATTTGCTCGAGACGTCCGTTCAGCTTACGCGTCGCCAAGGCGGTCGCTATGCCGGTTTCCGCCGCTGCTTTGTCGGCTTGATTGATGGTGCCGACAAGCTTGACGGCCGCATCGATACGCTGACCGAGGCGATGTAGAAAACCGCCGTCTTTGCTGTCGTACGCCATACCGTGAAGTTTGAGAAGTTCGTCTGCGTCTTTGGCCATGTCGGCCATGTTTCGCTCTATTTCGGCAGACTCGCGATCGAAATCCAGCGTTAGCTCGGACATATGGGCGGCAATCAAGGCGTAACATGTGGCGACGAAACGCTCGCGTAAATCCGGTGCTATGGCGGTCTTGTCGGCATTTTGCCGAATAATGCATTCCTGCAGGTGCTCGATCCTTTGCCGGGTAATGTCGCCGATCTGCAGCGCCCCGAGAATGCGGGCGACGCGCTGTTGAATGTCGCGCGCAATGACGGCGACTTTTTCGACGGTTTCAATGATGCTTTGATAGTGTTCGCTCATTACCTCGGTGCTGGCGGTCAACTCGTCCGGTACTGCCGGTACAAGCGCGTTGATCTGCATGCCAAGAATATCGCCTTGCGTCGAAGACGCGTTGAGATCGCGCTGAAGCGTGGTAAGTTCGTTTTCCAGCATCTTCAGTTCGTCGGTTCCTTTGGCGATACAGGCAGACATGTCCTGTGCGAACATGTCGAAGTCTTTGAATTCTTCGCCCAGAGATCCGGCGACGATTTTTATGTTCAGCGTGAACGCGCGCATGTATGCCAAGCTGCTATGCATATTGGACGTATGCCAGGCGAGTTCGTCGCGAGTGTGGTTCAGACGGCCGATGCTGTCGACACGTTCGGCGTGACTTGACGGGAGCATGTAAAGCTTGGCCGCGGCCACCGTAAGATCGGCTTTGGTCGCGGTCACGATTTTCGCGTCGAAAGTTTTTACCAAATTGTCGAGCGAAGCGATGAGGCTCTTCGTTCCGTCTATCGATTTAATGAGAATATCGCCGGCGGCGAGAAATTTTCCCTCGATGATGCGCCTGATTTTTTCAAGTTGGTCGGCAATCTCGACATTGCCGTCGAACGCGACGTTCTTGTCGGTTTCCGGTTGGCACTGTATTCCCATTTGCGCACCCCATGTGTTGCGCAACTGTGCATGAAAAATGCAAAATACAGGTAAAATACGCGGGTATCTCCGACGGTATCCGCGCGGCTCTTGTCGTCTCTGGATAACAGGCGCTATGCAAGCAGAAACCGACGATTGAGATGATCGAGTGCTGCGGCAATTAGGTTGTGCCCGGCCGGCATATGCCGCTCGATATGAGCTGCGTTTTTGCCCGTCGTGTTCTAATATGCACCGATGCCTATAGCGGATTCCTTGACCCTCAGCGAAGCTGAAATCGATCGCCTCCTTGGCGACGATGTCGGGTACGGCGACCTGACCACGCGGCTTGCCGGCATCGCGGCCGCACCGGGCGAAATTGTATTTTCCGCCCGCGATGCGCTGGTGTTGTGTGGCGTGGAGGAAGCGGCGCGGATGTTCGCCCGTCTGGGTGCATCGGTTAGGTTTTCCGCGCCGACCGGTTTGGCGGCATCGCCGGGAACCGTGTTGCTTAAGGCCGAAGGGTCTGCCGGCGCGCTGCATGCCGGATGGAAGGCATGCCAGATTTTGATGGAGTGGGCCTCGGGCGTGGCGTTGGCGACGGCAAAAATCGTCGCTGCGGCGGAAACGGCCGCGCCTGGCGTCCGCGTGGTCTGCACCCGCAAATGCGTACCTTACACCAAGACGCTGGCGCTTAAGGCGGTGCTGGCGGGTGGCGCCGAGGTCCATCGCCTCGGGCTTTCGGAAACGGTCATGCTGTTCGCCGAACATCGGGTGTTTTTTCCGTCTCCGGACGATCTGAAAGCTATTATCGCGCGGGTGCGCCGCGTCGCGCCGGAGCAGGCGGTGATGATGGAAGTCTCCTCGGTGGCGGAAGCGCTGGCCGCCGCCGACGCGATGGCCGACGTCATTCAGTTGGAGAAGTTCTCGCCCGAAGAAATCGGCGCGGTGGTCGGCGGTATCGTCAAGCGCGCCGACGGCCGCCCGGTGATCGCCGCGGCCGGCGGCATCAACGCGCAAAACGCCGGGCTTTACGCCGCCTCGGGCGCCGACGTGTTGGTTACCTCGTCGCCCTATTACGCCAAACCGGCCGACATTCAGGTCCGGCTTACGCCGCGATAATCAGGCGAATTGCTTTCCGGCGGTGCTGGTGTCGTAGCCGCCCAAACCTTCGAGCTCGCGGCGGAAGCTGGCCCGGCCGAGGGTATCGAGCAGTTCCTGCATTTCCGGCAGGTTGAGGGTCTGTTTGCGCATCACCAAATCGTAGCGTTCCTTGACCAGCGGCACGAAGTCGAGGCCGAACACCCGTGCGGCGGCGCGGGTGGCGATGCAGCAATCCGCTTTGCCGGTCTGCACGTGCCAGGCGGCGGGCAGATGTCCGAGAGCGATCTGATCGTAACCGCGCACGGTTTTGGTCTCGACGCCGATCTTTTCGAGATGGGCATCGAGCATAATGCGCACGGCAGCGCCGGGCTCGCGGTTGACGATGGTCACACCCTTGCGGGCGAAATCGCCTAAATCCCGGATGTTCTTCGGATTGCCGCGGGCGGCCACGATGCCTTGCTCCCAGATGGCAAATCCGATCACCGCCACGCTGCGCTTGTCGAAATACCGCTGCACCGCAGTTAGATTCGACTCTCCGGTGGCCTCGTCGCGCAAATGGCTGCCTGCCGCGTGTACCAGACCCGCTTTCAGCAATTCGAGCGCTTGGGTGCTGTTGCGGTTCAGGACGACCAGTTCGACGCCGACGCGCTGCAGGTGCCGCGCCAGCACGGTAATGCCGGGATCGCAGCCGGCAATCAGCAGCCTTTTTCCGAAATCCTTTTTGTCGCTTAAGGGCTGCACCAGAGCGGCGTTTTTGTGTTTGCCCTTGGCGGCGGTGCCGACCAGAACGCCGTCCGCCGGCGGCAAGCTCCAGGTGAGCGGCTCCGGGCAGGTAGCGACGATCTGGCTGCCGACCTTGCACAATTGCACCGGTTGACCTTCATAGCCCACTTGAGCGCCGGGCAGCAGTACGACGGTTTCTCGCCGGTACTGGAACGGTTCGTCGTCTTCCAGCGGAAACAGTTCCTCCACCGTGACGCCGAGCACGCGGCCTAATTTAAGCGCTACCACGGTGTTGGGCACGTAGCTGCCGGCTTCCATCGAATAGATCGTCTGGCGGGTAACTCCGACGCGAGCCGCAAGTTCCGCCGCCGCCATGCCGCGTTTTTGCCGATATTCCGCGAGATTGTTTCTGGTCATGTTCCGAAAAACGCCAAAAGTCCACCGCTGTTTGTCAATAAACGGCGGCAGCACGCAACGCAAACGGTCGTTTCACGCTCAATCGACGGCGATCAGGACGCTCGATGCCTTAATGACGGCCTTGGCTGGGCTGCCGACCTTAAGCCCCAGTTCCGCGACCGATTCGTTGGTGATCGAAGCGGTGATTTTCGAACCGTTGACGTCAAGGGTGACGTGTGCGGTCGTGGTGCCAAGCTTGATGTCGGTGACGGTGCCGGCGAGGATATTGCGAGCAGAAATCTTCATGACGTGAATCCCTTGGGTGGTGGAATGATTCTAATAGCCTATATGGCATATATTAAGGGTGTCTTTCAATGATGCGCACACTCTTTGAGTGTGTCGCGACGTGTGTGAAATTCGACAACATGTTGATCGTTAAATAAAAAAAAGGCGGCCGGAGGGGCCGCCTTTGGTTTGTTGCGGGTCGAAAAGTCAGAATGCAATCTGCGAGCGCAACGATATGACTTGCAGGTTTTGCCCGATATTGACGGTCGGCAGCACCGCGCTCGTCGTCGTCGTGCCCAACTTGCCGACGTCGACGATCATGTAGTCAAGCAAGAAGCGCAGGGCACTGTTGGGATACCAGTTCAGCCCGAAAGTATAGATCTGCTGCTCGCCGCCGCGCACCGTGTTGGTGAAGGCGTACGCGGACGAGCCGGTCCTGATGTAGGTCGCATCCCGGATATTGGAGTTGAGATTGGTATCGCTGTAACGGACGGCGATTTCCCAGGCGCCCCAGGTGCCGTTTTCGATCGAGAAGGGCTGGGCCGGCTTCGGATTGGAAAAGGCCGCGGTCTTGGGGTTGTAGCCCTTGCTTTCTCCGGTCAAAATCCAGCTTCCCTGCAGATACCACGCATAGAAGGAATTGTTCTTCGGCGCGATGATCTTTGCCGTGCCGTTGTAAGGGGTGATGCTATAGGCGGCACGGTCGACTTCGATGCCGTTATAGCCGGCCTGCAGGTAGAAGTTCCGGTAATTGCCGGCGGTCTCGAAGCCCCAGGTGGTGACGTGGTTGTCGTTCAGCGCGCCGGTGGAGATCAGCTTGATGCCGTTGTCGTCAACCGTGATTTCGGGGGCATCCGACAGGGTGACGGTGTGCAGCTTATTGACGGTGATGTTGGTGCCTGCGGCCACAAGATCGTCCGGTTTGATGACGTGGGCGATGCTGCCGCTCAGCAATACGTGTGCATCGCTTTCCTTGTCGTCGATCGCCAGATAGGCAAGGCGCCCGATCGCCGACAGTTGTTCGTCGTAATAGCCGGAACTGCCGATCCTATTGCCGGTCAGCGATACCGCGCCGAACAGCCTGGGGCCGGCATAGATGGCCGAAATGCCCAGCCGGTCGTCCGCGCCGGTAATGTTGCGCACCACCGTGGACGGCGAGTTGCGTTCGAAGAACATCAAATCCGACGACGAGGTCTGGTCCTCGATGCCGATCGACGGCGCGAATGCGCCGATGCGGAGGGCGAACGGCGCCAGGCCGCCATATTCCAGGTAAGCATTGAGGATCTTGCCGCCGCCTTCGGTGGCGGTGCCGCCGAATTCGTAATTGAACTTATAAGCCCAGTCGCCGAATATCGTTCCTTCGAGCCCAAGCTGGGCGCGGCGGATATTGGCGCCGCTCGAAAGATCGGGGCCGGTCAGGCTTTGTGCCGCCTTGCTCTGCATGTAATAGGCGTAATCGACCTGCAAATTGCCGCGCAACGAGGCGGTGAAATCGCCGTCGGGCGTGGAAAAGGTCGGCCGACCGCCTTTTAGCGAAACCGCCACCGCGGATTTCTGTTTCTTTTCGGTGTCGGCCACCCGGTTGACGATTTCTTCGGTTTGCTTCTTTACGTCGGCCGCTGCGACGACTTGGGCCTGTTTCAGTTCGGCGATCTGCGCCTGCATCGCCTCCAATTGCTGCTGCAGGGCCTTGATTTTCGCCTCGGTATCGGACGTACCGGCGAAGGCGGACGGGGCGATCGCTGCAAAAAGCGGGGCCGCCATCAACATCGCTATAATTCTCTTGGGTGCGGGTCTCATATATTCCTCTGTTGCTGTCGCCAGCTTCGATCGATCTGGCTTTTGTCGAGCGAATCGGCCTATTGTCACAATAGCGTCATCTTTAAAAATCGATGTCGTGACATTTTTACACAACTCCGTCATTTATACCTGCTCGGAAATTTTGCATCTTGCCTTGTATTGTTGCGGTGTTCTGCAGCCACGCGAAAAAAAACAATGTATGCGAACGATCGGCGTCGGCGGCGGCTCGCTTGCCGCATCCGAGTCGTGCATAGGCGTCATTGATCCGTCTCGACAACATAATGCCGGTTGGTTAGCCTGCCCGGAGGCGATGGCGTCGCCGTCGCAGGCGGCGGTTCCAAACGAGGAGATGGAATAATGGATGGTTTTGCGGTTTCCGTGCGGGCGAGTCGGCGGGTTTTGCTGGCAGGTCTGTTCGCGGCGCTGGCCGGCGGTTTTTGGGGCGGCGCGGCGAATGCTGCGGATGCCTCGGTGGCGGTGGCGGCGAATTTCACCGCTCCGGCCAAAGAGATTGCGGCGAAGTACAAAGAGCTGACCGGCTATGCCGTCGATCTCAGCTTCGGCGCCAGCGGTCAGTTCTATACCCAGATTTCGCAAGGGGCGCCGTTCGACATTTTTCTTTCCGCCGACAACGAGCGCACCGAAAAGGCCATCAAGGAAGGCTTCGCGGTTCCCGGCAGCGCCTTTACCTATGCGGTGGGCAAGCTGGTGCTGTGGAGCGCCGACCCCGCGCTGATCGACAAGGACGGCGCGGTGTTGAAGAAGGGCACCTTCACCCATCTGTCGCTGGCCAATCCCAAGGCGGCGCCTTACGGCGCGGCGGCGGTGGAGACCTTGAACGCGCTGGGCCTCTACAAGTCGGTGGAAAGCAAGATCGTTACCGGCGAGAATATCGGTCAAACCTTTCAGTTCATCGTCAGCAAGAACGCCGAGCTCGGTTTCGTCGCCTATTCCCAGGTGATCAATGTCAAGGGCGGGTCGCAGTGGGTGGTGCCCGAGAAACTCTATTCGCCGATCGTGCAGGACGCGGTGCTTTTGAAACACGGCGAGAACAATACGGTTGCCAAGGGCTTCTATAAGTTCCTGAAAGGCAAGCAGGCGACCGATATTATCAAGCGCTACGGTTATGTTCTGAAGGACGGAAAATAGGCCGATGTGGCAGCCTGTCGTCCTCACCCTGGAGCTGGCGAGCTTGACGACGGCGCTGCTGCTGTTGCTTGCCGTGCCGCTGGCCTGGTGGCTGGCGCGCACCAAAAGCTGGTGGGCGGAGCCGGTGGCGACGGTGGTGTCGCTGCCCCTGGTGTTGCCGCCCACCGTGCTCGGCTTCTACCTTCTGATCGCGATGGGGCCCGACGGCCCCTTGGCTCCGCTGCTCGCCCTGTTCAACATGCGCTCGCTCGCCTTCACCTTCGAAGGTTTGGTGCTGGGTTCGGTGATCTATTCGCTGCCTTTCATGGTGCAGCCGGTGCGCAGCGCTTTCAAGGCGATCGGCGATGCGCCTTTGGAGGCGGCAGCCACCTTGCGGGCTTCTCCGCGCGATGTTTTTTTGTCGGTGGCGCTGCCTTTGGCGCGCGGCGGCATTCTGTCGGGAGCAATCTTAAGTTTCGCCCATACCGTCGGCGAATTCGGCGTGGTGCTGATGATCGGCGGCAACATTCCGGGCAAGACCAAGGTGTTGTCGGTGGCGATCTACGATTACGTCGAAACTCTGGAATGGCAGACTGCGCACGAACTGGCCGGCGGCATGGTGGTGTTTTCCTTTCTGGTCATTCTGGCGATGATGCTGTTGGAAAAGCATCAGGCCAAGCGGCTTAAGGCTTGATGGCGATGGGCCGCATCGAGGCAAAATTTTCCGGTCGGTTGGGCGCTTTTTCGCTCGATGTTTCGTTCGAGGTTCCCGCCGAGGGCGTGACCGGGCTGTTCGGCCCGTCCGGCTGCGGCAAGACCACGATCTTGCGCTGCCTTGCCGGACTGACCCGGTTGAAGGGCGGTTTTCTTTCGGTCGAAGGCGACGTTTGGCAGGACGGCAATGTTTTCCTGCCGCCGCATCGCCGTCCGATCGGCTATGTGTTTCAGGAGCCGCGGCTGTTTCCCCATCTCTCGGTGATGGAAAATCTGCGCTACGGGATGAAACGCAGCCTGGAGGTTCGGGCGGAATTGAATCTCGACCGGGTCGTCGCTCTGGTGGGCATCGGGTCGCTCTTGAACCGGGCGCCGGACAAGCTGTCGGGCGGCGAGAAGCAGCGCATCGCCGTCGCCCGTGCCCTGCTGTCTCAACCGCGGCTTTTGTTGATGGACGAGCCGCTGTCGGCGCTCGATCGCGACAGCCGGGGCGAGATTCTGCCCTATCTCGAAGCGCTGCATCGTCAACTGGAATTGCCGATCGTCTATGTGACGCACGATTTTTCCGAACTGGAACGGCTGGCCGATCATCTGGTGCTGCTGGAAAAGGGCAAGGTGCTGGCCGCGGGGGCGCTCGCCGCATTGGTCACCGATTTGTCGCTGCCCATCGCGCGCCAGCCCGATGCCGCCGCCGCCTTGACGGTGAGCGTCGGCCGCTACGATGCGCCTTACGATATTTCGGAGTGCAGACTCGGCGATTTGACGCTTTGGGTGCCGGGAAACTTAGGCGAGATTGGTGCCATACGGCGGATCGTCATTCGTGCCTCGGATGTCAGCCTGGTGCGGGCGCGGCCGGGCGAAAGCTCGCTGCTCAACATTCTGCCGGCTAAGATCGTTTCGGCCGAGCCGGCCAGCACGAGTCAGATGCTGGTGGTGCTGGCGCCGGAAGGCGGGGGCGGAGTGCGGCTGCTGTCCAGCATCACGCGCAAATCCTGGGATGGTTTAGGCTTGAGGTTGGGCGACGCGGTGTTCGCGCAGGTCAAGGGCATGGCCCTGGCGGACTTGCGCTGAGACGTTGTGCCGCTTGATAGCGAGGCTGTATGAACCATCGTTCTCAATATATATGATATGAAGACCACCTTAATTAATGTGCATATTCATGCTATATATATTAATAACGAATATTAGAACAAAGATAGAATATACTTGTCATTCGGTGGATGCATAATAAAATAGCAGGGCCAAAAAATAAGCTATTTGGTGGATATGAGCGTAATTCCGTCCGATAAACCGGATACTTATCTAAGCACGGCGCATAGCCGTGCCGAAATGGCGTTGGGCGGCATCTACGAAGTCTCCAAGCTGCTTGCCTCACCCAACCGGCTGGAATCCACCTTGTCGGGGGTGCTGGCGCTATTGTCGAGTTTTCTCGATATGCGCCACGGGCTGATTGCGCTGCTCGATCCCGACGGCAAGGCCGAGATCGTCGTCGGCACCGGCTGGAGCGAAGCCAACGCCACACGCTATTTCGAACGTCTGCCGGAACGCGCCATCGGCCGGATTGTCGTCACCAAGATGCCGCTGGTGATCCCCGACATCAGCCAGGACCCGTTGTTCTCGAACGTCGATTTGCCCGACCTCGACCGGGCGGAAGACGACATCGTTTCCTTTATCGGCGTACCGATCAAGCAGGGCGAGACGGTGATGGGCACGTTGACCATCGATAGGGTGCGCTCGAAAGATCGTCCGCTGCCGGTGCCCTACGATGCCGATGTGCGGTTTCTCACCATGATCGCCAATCTGATGGGACAGACCTTGCGTCTGCACAAGGTGGTGTCGCAGGATCGCGAACGGCTGATGGCCGAGCAGTCGCGTCTGGCCAAGGGGCAGCAGGCGGAAGTCAAAGGCAAGCCCAAGTCTCAGGCGACGATCGAAGGGATCATCGGCGGCAGTTCGGCGCTGCAGGCGGTGATCGAGAAAGTGCGCATCGTCGCCAAGAGCGATTCGACCATCATGCTGCGCGGCGAAACCGGTACCGGCAAGGAGATGTTCGCCAACGCCATCCATGCCTTGTCGCCGCGCAAGGCCGCGCCGTTCATCAAGCTGAATTGCGCCGCGCTGCCGGAGACTGTGCTCGAATCCGAACTGTTCGGCCACGAGAAGGGCGCCTTCACCGGCGCTATGAACCAGCGCAAGGGGCGGTTCGAACTGGCGCACGGCGGTACGTTGTTTCTCGACGAAATCGGCGAAATCTCGCCGGCGTTTCAGGCCAAGCTGCTGCGCGTGCTGCAAGAAGGCGAGTTCGAACGGGTCGGCGGCACCAAAAGCCTGAAAGTGGATGTCCGTTTGGTTTGTGCCACCAACCGCGATTTGGAGGCCGAGGTCGCCAAGGGGGCGTTCCGCGCCGATCTGTATTATCGCATTGCGGTGGTGCCGATTTTTCTGCCGTCTTTGCGCGAGCGCAAGGAAGATATCCCGCTGCTCGCCACCGAATTTCTCGGCCGCTTCAATCGCGATAACGGCACCGAGTTGGTCTTCAATCCCGCCGCGCTGCATGTGATGCAGGACTGTTACTTTCCCGGCAACGTGCGGGAGTTGGAGAATTGCGTGCGCCACACTGCCTCGCTGGCGCACAGCAAAAACATCTCCGAAGTGGACTTTGCCTGCCAGGCCGGCGGCTGCCTGTCGGCAATGCTGTGGAAGGGGGCGGGCGCCGACGTCTCGCGCAAGGGATTCGTGCCGCTGCCGATCGCGCCGGTCGAACGGCGGCCGGATCGGCCGCGGGTGCCGGTCGTCCATCTG
>WSSedL1CaDRAFT_10001569_pt1 | contig 13047 bp, 9 predicted proteins | sample WetSurSL1Cattail_FD_9464 | JGI IMG/M metagenome (IMG submission 9464)
TACATTTTTCTATATGGGAATCTCAATAAGGTCAACGAAACTGAGTGGATTGATTTAAAATCTGTGTTGAATAAATATTATAAGCCAGTTTTTGTTTCGATTGACAATTATGTTGCTATCTATAAAATTAAAGATGGAACTGAATGATGCATTTTTTATAAAAATAAACCTAATTTTACCGAACATTAGTACTGGTTTCTTGTTAAAGAATTGATGAAAAAAGGAATCTCCATATTGTTGTCTGTGCTTATCCTCCTCGCAGGAGTGCATTTTTCGGTTGCAATACATTTTTGCGGCGGAACAATGGCTTCTGCTGTCTATTCTACTTCGGGGAAGCTGGCTACCTGCGGAATGGAGAACGAGAATCACTCATCAAATAAAGATGTGGAGTATACCAGTGATTGTTGCAAAAATATTCTCACTGTTTTTAGTGTAGATAATTGCCAACAAACTGCTGTTTCCTTATTTTCATTTAATACCTCTTATTTTGCAAATTCTTTTTGTTTGCCTGTATGGTCGCTAACGAAGCATTTTTTTATATCCGATAATAATAATATTAAGGAAAGTCCGCCAGGAAATTACTTAATTTCCGATGTCAAACTTTCTGTAATCCGTATTTTTCGTATTTGATTTACCTTCCATTTAGGGAATAATTCATTTCCCTGAAATTCTTGTGTATTTATTTTAGTTTAAAGATTTATGTGTTTCAAGGTTCAATTGTATTTTTGAATTTAAGGATGCACTTTAATTAGAATTTTCAATTATTTATTCATTTAATATTTTAAAATTATGAAGACCGTAAAGTTTTTATTAGTTGCTGTATTGGCATTAATTATGGGTACCGTTTCTTTCGCTCAAAATCCTAAAAATCAAGGTAAAGCTGTAGTAAAAACAAGTACAATAAAAGTGTCAGGCAATTGTGATATGTGTAAGGCTCGAATTGAAAAAGCCGCTAAAATAGACGGCGTAACTAAAGCCGATTGGAATGATAAATCGAAAGTGTTAACTGTAGTTTTTGATCCGGCTAAAACCGATGTAGACAAAATCCAGAAAAAAGTCGCCGAAGCCGGTCACGACACCGAAAAGTTTAAAGCCGACGACAAATCCTACAGTAAACTTCCGGGATGTTGTAAGTATAGGTAATTAAATAATGTGCCAATGTGCCAATGTGCCAATTGAGAATACAGAAATTAAAGTAATTAAATTATGTGCCAATATGCCAATTGAAATTACAAAAAGTTTATTGACAAATTTTAATAATTAAACAATTAAATCAGGATTAAGGAAATGTATTTAATTGGCATATTGGCACATTGGCACATTGATTAATTGAAAATTGGCATATTGGCACATAGGCACATTAATAAATTGAATATACATAATTGGTACATTGGCAAATTGGCACATTAATTAATTGAATATATGTTCAACCGACTGGTAAAATATTTTTTAGAGAACCGTTTAATATCGGTAATATTACTTATTGCCTTTGTTTTATTGGGTTTGGTGTATTCTCCGTTTAATATCGGAACGCAATTTTTGCCTAAAGATCCGGTGGCGGTGGATGCTATTCCGGACATTGGTGATAACCAGCAGATAATTGCTACCGAATGGATGGGGCGTTCTCCCAGGGATATGCAGGAGCAGATAACCTATCCGCTAACAACGGCTTTACTCGGAATTCCCGGGGTTAAAACAATTCGGAGCACTTCCATGTTTGGTATGTCGTTTATTTATATCATTTTTAACGACAATATTGAGTTTTACTGGAGTCGTTCTCGAATTCTTGAGAAGCTGAATTCATTGCCTTCCGGAACTTTACCAGCCGGTGTTGCTCCTTCTTTAGGTCCGGATGCAACTGCTTTGGGCCAGATTTATTGGTATACTCTCGAAGGACGAAATCCGCTTACCGGCAAACCCGTTGGCGGATGGTCTCCCGAGGAGTTACGCACTATTCAGGATTTTTATGTTAAATACGGATTGTCTGCTTCCGAAGGTGTTTCTGAAGTTGCTTCGGTAGGTGGTTTTGTAAAAGAATACCAGATTGATATAGACCCCAATGCCCTTAAAGCTTATAATGTTTCCATAATGGATGTGATGGAAGCGGTGCGTAAGTGTAATCTCGATATTGGCGCCGAAACTATTGAGATGAACAAGGTTGAATATCTTGTACGAGGTATTGGTTATATCAAAAATCTCGAAGATGTTGAAAATTCCGTGGTAACTTCCCAAAATTATACTCCCGTGCGCATTAAAGATATTGCCCGGGTTTCATTCGGACCGGCAACGCGCAGAGGCGGACTGGATAAGGGTGGCGCAGAAGCTGTAGGTGGGGTAGTGGTGGCCCGTTATGGCTCTAACCCTATGGAAGTAATTAATAATGTTAAAACCAAAATTAAAGAAATTGAAGCCGGTTTACCTCAAAAAAAACTTAGCGACGGAACTGTTTCTAAGGTTACCATTGTCCCTTTTTATGACCGTTCCGGGCTTATCAGAGAAACTATAGGAACCCTGCAATCGGCATTATCTCACGAAATTCTGATTAGCATCATTGTAATTATAGTGTTGGTTGTAAACCTGCGGGCTTCGTTAATCGTAGCCTCTCTTTTACCTATCGGGGTTTTGTTAACTTTTATCCTGATGCATCTTTTTAATGTCGAAGCCAATATTGTTGCGCTGTCTGGTATTGCTATTGCGATAGGGGTAATGGTGGATATTGGAATTGTAGATGTCGAGAACATTCTCCGGCATCTCGAAATGCCGGAAAACAAAGGGATAAGGGGCCGGCAACTTATGGGGGTTATTTATAATGCCACCACCGAAGTTCGCGATGCCGTGGTTACTTCCATAGCAACTACAATAATTAGTTTTTTGCCTGTTTTTGCCATGCAGGCTTCAGAAGGGAAGTTGTTTCACCCATTGGCCTTCACCAAAACTTTCGCGTTAATATCTGCCTTTATTTTAGGGATTGTGGTCTTGCCAACTTTAATGTATTTCTTTTTTAACATCAGGTTGAATACCCGAAAATTGAGAAATATTTTAAATGTGTTAATAGCAATATCGGGCTTGGTATTTTTAATATTCGGAAAATTTATTCCTGCTATAGCATTGATTTTTATTGGAATAAACAATTTAACCCAATATAAATGGAGCTCGAAATACTTGTATGTTCCTGATTATATAAATATTGCAATAGCTGTACTTACAGCAGTTTTTTATCTGGCTGAAGAGTGGCTGCCTCTGGGTGTTCATGTTAATTTACTGGTAAACTATTTGTTTGTATTGTTTATCGTTACCTTTATTCTGGGGGCCTTATTATTAGTAGTTCATTTTTATGAAAGGATATTGAGGTGGGGATTGGCTCACAAATGGAAATTTTTGATGCTCCCTACCATTACTTTACTTTTGGGAATTCTTATATGGCTTGGATTTAACCGTGTTTTTGGTGTTTTGGCTAATGGTATGGAGAATTTCGGAATTACAAACGCCCGCAATTTATCGTTTTGGAAAGAAGCTACCGCAATATTCCCGGGTGAAGGAAAAGAATTTATGCCCTCCTTAAACGAAGGTTCGTTTTTATTAATGCCCACCAGCATGCCCAATAGCGGTATTGAAAAAAATCTGGAATACGAAAAGCAACTGGATATGCGTTTATCGAAAATACCGGAAGTTGAAATTGCTGTTGGAAAATGGGGGCGTGTTAATTCTGCTTTGGATCCTGCTCCGGCTCAAATGTTTGAGAATACAATCAATTATAAATCAGAATATATCCTCGATGAAAATGGATTGCGAAGGAGGTTTAAATTTTTGAAAAATGAGGGCTTTCTGTTAAAAAACGGAACATTTTATAATCCCCGGAATGACAATTTCAGAGTTATTCTTGCAGATAGTCTCACGGAAGATACCCATGGCGAATATTTCAGGCAATGGCGAAATTCTATAAAAAACAGCAATGATATTTGGGCGGAAATTGTTAAGGTAACCCAAATACCCGGACTGACATCTTCGCCTAAACTGCAACCCATAGAAACCCGTTTGGTGATGTTATCAACAGGAATGAGAGCTCCAATGGGTATCAAAATTTTTGGTCCCGATTTGCAAAATATTGAAACTGCCGGACTGGAACTCGAAAAAGCTTTAAAGGAAGTTCCTGAAATTAAATCATCTTCGGTGTTTTACGACCGGGCTGTAGGTGCGCCTTACATCGAAATTAAACCCGACAGGGTTGCAATGGCGCGTTTTGGTTTAAAGATGAATGATGTTCAGGATATCCTGCAGGTTGCCGTGGGTGGAATGACGCTGACAACCTCGGTAGAAGGAAGGGAACGTTTTCCGGTCAGGGTCCGGTATGCCCGCGAATTGCGCAATTCACCCGAGGAATTGGCCAAAATTCTTATCCCTGCTTCAAACGGAACTCAAATACCGTTAGTGCAGATTGCTTCTATTGATTTCGCCCGTGGGGCACAGATGATACGCAGCGAAAATACATTTTTAACAGGCTATGTTATATTTGATAAGTCTACCGGCGAAGCTGAAGTTGATGTCGTGGAAAAGGCTGCGGATTACCTGCAGATGAAAATAAAAACGGGACAGCTTAAATTACCGCAAGGGGTAAGTTATAAGTTTACAGGAAACTATGAGCAGCAAATCCGGGCTGCCAGACGTTTGTCGGTAGTTATACCGGTTAGTCTGTTACTGATATTGCTCTTATTATATTTTCAGTTTAAAACAGTTACGGCTTCTGTTATTCATTTTTCGGGTGTTTTTGTAGCTTTTGCCGGCGGTTTTATTATGCTTTGGCTTTATGGTCAGGATTGGTTTATGAATTTTTCCATTGCCGGAACAAATCTGCGGGATTTATTTCAGATGCATCCAGTTAACCTTAGTGTTGCAGTATGGGTAGGCTTTATTGCTTTGTTTGGAATAGCTACCAACGATGGTGTAATTATGGGCACTTATATTCATCAGGTTTTCGAGCAGATGCATCCTTCTTCGGTTGAGGAAGTCAGAAATGCCGTGGTTGCTGCCGGGAAAAAGCGGGTGCGACCGGCTATGATGACTACAGCTGTTGCAATTATTGCCTTACTGCCGGTGCTTAGCTCTTCGGGCAAAGGCTCCGACATCATGATTCCGATGGCTATTCCGGCTTTCGGAGGAATGATTATTCAGGTGATGACCATCTTTGTTGTTCCCCTTTTTCAGGCTATGTGGCGCGAAAATGCAGTAAGAAGGGATTGTGCAAAAAGTAGAAATTTAAATTTACAAGTCCACTGATTATGAAGAAGTTTCTATTGATAACATTTTTTTTGATTCAGGTATTGGCTTCTCAAGCTCAGGATTCTTTGACTCATTATTTAAATCGGGCTATGGAGCGGAACCCGGAAGTTCTGCAAAAATATTACGAATATCAGGCAGCCGTTCAAAAAGTTCCCCAGGCCGGAGGACTGCCCGATCCGGAGCTTACTCTGGGTGTATTTTTAAGTCCGATGGAAGTGGTAAACGGTAGTCAGGTTGCTAATATTCAACTGATGCAAATGTTTCCATGGTTTGGGGTTCTAAAAAATGCCAGGCACGAAATGACATCTATGGCAGCATCGCGTTCCGAAGCTCTTGCCGGAACTAAATCTGAGATAATCTACCAGATGAATATTTTATGGCTCGATATCTTTAAAATAAGGCAAAATATAAAGTTTCGGAATCGCAAACTCGAAATTCTAAGTACTGAAGAACGGTTAATTACAGCCGGACTTGTTACTTCGCAAAAAAATGCAGTTGCTTCTTTAAATCAGGGTTCGGAAGAAAAACCAACGGTTAGTTCAGAACCTTCTTCCGGAATGTCGGGCATGGGAAAAACTCAACAAACCGGAGAGTCCCGGGAAACCTCTGCCATGTCTTCCGGAACAATGGCTTCTGCCTCAGGAAAAAATCTGAGCGATTTGTACAAAATTCAAATTGATAAGGAGAATCTTCAGGAAGATTTAAAAAACCTTACAGAACAGGAATTAACTATGACGGCCCGGTTTAATAGTTATATGGATCGAAATTCTGACATTTTGGTGATTACTCCTGATTCTATTATTGCTCAAATTATTGACACTAGCACGTTATTTTCAGATAGTCTTTTAATGCATAATCCCATGCTTAATATGTTAAAAAATGACCTGCAGTCGTTGGAAGCCCGGAAAAAGATGGCGGCAGCTATGGGGTATCCCATGATAGGCGTTGGATTGGACTATTCTTTGATAAACAAGAGTGAAATGTCGTCTTCATCCATGAATGGTAAAGATATGCTTATGCCAATGGTTAAGGTAACTTTACCCATATACCGGAAAAAATATAACGCATCGAAACTCGAAGCCGATTATACACAGCAGGCTACAGCTAATTCATATCGCTCGGGTTATTTAAATCTTCAGAACGATTTTCGCGAAACTGTTCAATTTTATAACGAAGCTCAGCGCAAAATCGCTCTGTATAAAAAGCAGTTGGAGATAACAGATAAAATTCTGAGAATAGCTGTTAAGAGCTTGTCTGCCGGTGGCGCTGAGCTACAGGATATTCTTCTGATAAGGACGCAAAAAATAGAACTGGAGCAATCGCTTACAGAGGCTCTGGTGGATAACAATAAAGCAATAGCAAAAATAAACCTGATAAAAGGGTCTAAAAATTAAATGAGGTATGGTTGCAATAAAAAATATTTTTGAAAAAATACGACAAGGAAAATCCGGCAAAGATTCCCGGTTTATGAAGTATATAAAAACCTTACTTATTTTGCTGGCAGGTATTTTTATGGGCTGGTTATTTTTTCATAAAACTGAAGATAAAAAAAATACGGAAAGCACAGAAGCTCCGGTTTTTAAGAAACAAATCTGGACATGCTCAATGGATCCTCAGGTAAAATCAGATCATCCGGGATTGTGTCCTATTTGTGGGATGGATTTGGTACCTCTGGAAAGTCTGCATCCCGAAAATCAGGATTCGTTATCCCTTCATCTGTCCAAAGAAGCTGCAGCTCTGGCTAATGTTGAAACCTGGACAGTTAAATATTTAAAACCCGAAAAGGAATTAAGCCTTTATGGTACCGTTGTTCCAGATGAACAGCAGGTTTTAAGCCAGGTTGCCCACATTAACGGCAGAGTGGATAAATTGTGGATTAATTTTACCGGAGAGCATATCAATAAAGGACAAACCATTGCCCAGATATATTCTTCCGAACTGGTTACGGCTCAGCAGGAACTCATTGAAGCTTACAGGAATCGCTTACAACAACCCGATGTTTATAAAGCAGTTCGCGATAAATTACAGCAATGGAGACTGACTTCCTTACAGATAGATAAAATTGAAAAAGAAGGAGTTGTCCAAAATTCTCTGGAAATAGTTTCTGATTTTGCAGGCATTATCACTTCCAAAAAGATTAATACCGGCGATTATATTACAACCGGAACCGTATTGTTTGAGGTTTCTGACCTTTCAAAGATATGGGTTCAATTTGATGTGTATGAGGACGATATTCCGTTTGTATCTATAAACGACAAAATTTTCTTTACCACGCAAGCCATACCTGGTAATCATTTTTCAGGAAATGTGAGTTTTATAGAGCCTGTTTTAAACTCCGGGTCAAGAGTCTCAAGGGTTCGATTGGAAATTAATAACGAAAATGGGATTTTAAAACCCGGAATGTTTGTTTCCGGAAGTCTAAAAACGGTACTTCCCGGTAACGGAAGCAAACTTGTTATTCCTAGTTCGGCTGTTTTATGGACCGGCAAACGATCCGTGGTTTATATTAAACTTCCGGGAACTGAGGAACCGGCTTTTAATCTCCGTGAAATTGAACTAGGTCCGGTGCTAGGCAATTATTATGTTGTTAACAACGGATTGAACGAAGGTGAGGAAATTGTTGTAAACGGGGCGTTTAGCATTGATGCAGCATCGCAGTTGGAAGGCAAACCCAATATGTTAAATATGAAAAATAATTGATTTAAGCTGAATTAAAGAACTCCTTTGATAAATTGATAAATAATATTTAAATTATTTGTAACTTTAAATTCAGGAGAGGATAAATTATCAAAAGTATATATTACTATAAGCCAATGAAATTAGGGAATTTGAAGATTAGGAGAAAGATGACACTGGCGTTTAGTCTGGTTTTGTCATTGTTTACTATTGCAGTTATTGTCATAGCATTTCTTGTGAAAAGAATAGACAATAATAATTACACAGTAGCCAGAGCTACACAGTTAATGGATAAAATAATGGATATGAAATTTGCCCTTCAGTCTAGTCAGATGTATTTGATAAAAATGGTCGACTCTAATAATGAAGAGCAGTTAAATAGAAGTATGGAAAGGTATAACGAAGCTTTGAAAAATGTTAAAATAAACAGTGATGAAGCTTTTATTTTGATGGAAGATAATTCCTGGACTTCAGAATTAAATACTTCCATATCTGATATCAAACAACAATTAAAAACATTAACAGAATCTTTTAATAATAAGACTCTTGCCGATCAGAATAAATGCTTTAGCGCCAAGATAGAGTTGATAAAAAATCCGGAAAATGCAGCTATGTTGGATTCTGATATTGCTTCATTGTTATCTGCTGTTGATCAGGAAGTTTTAGGATATACCCAATTACTTCAGAAAATAGAAGATGATTTTAAGAACAACCAGTTAGGTATTTTATATTCAGATGGCGATAATCTTGGCAAAGGTATTGTTTTTAATCTTGTTTTTATTTTAGTTGTTTGTTTAATCATTTCGTTACTTATTTCAATACGATTATCCCGTTCGCTTTCTGTTCCTGTAAATAAACTTTTACCAGGTTTTATGGAAATGTCAAACGGTTATATGGGTGAAACTATTGAAGTAACTAAAAATGACGAAATAGGAATGCTTACGGCTTCTTTTAATAAAATTAGTTCTAAACTAAAAGCTATAGTTACGGATATAACTACAGGTGCTGATGGCATTGTTGCGGGGAGTGATCAAATCAGCAGCGCTTCTCAGATATTGGCACAGGGAGCATCGGAGCAGGCAGATTCAGTTGATAGAATATCAGCTTCCATAGAGCAAATGACTGCAAATATTGATCAAAGCAACGAAAATACCAAGAATACCGTAAAATATTTCAAGGAAGCTGAAACCCGCATGGAGGCAATGAATAAAGCCAGTGAAGAAAGTCTGACTGTTATTAAAAATATCACAGATAAGATAAAAATTATTAACGATATCGCTTTTCAGACCAATATTCTGGCATTAAACGCTGCTGTTGAAGCTGCCAGGGCAGGGGAGAACGGTCGTGGTTTTGCCGTTGTGGCATCTGAAGTCCGTAAACTGGCAGAACATAGTAAAATTGCAGCCGATGAAATCATGGGACTTTCATCCAAAACATTGAGCTCTACAGAAGCTACCCGCAACTATACTTTAGAATTGGTAAGTGCAATTAAACAAACAGCCAAATTTGTTGATGAAATCAATGCTTCCATTAATGAGTTAAGCACCGGAGCCAACGAAATAAATCATGCAGTTCAGCAAATGAATACCATAACTCAAAGCAATGCCGCTTCTTCCGAGGAACTGGCTACCAGTGCCGAAGAGTTTGCCAGTCAGGCCGAACAACTTAAAGAAACCATATCTTTCTTTAAAACCGAAGATACGGATGTTAGAAATACATCCGGCAAAAAACTTCTCATTCAATGGGGACCTAAATACTTTATCGGCCTAAAGGAAATTGACGACCAGCATAAAGTTTTAGTTGATTTAATTAATGATGTATATGCTAATTTCGGTAAAGATGGGAATAAGAGAACCGTATCAAAAGTTTTAAATGAGCTGGTTAATTATACCGTTTTTCATTTTGGAAACGAAGAGCAATATTTTAAGAAATTTGGATATAACGATTCGGAAAACCACAACAAACAGCACAAAATGTTTGTGGATAAGATAAAAAAGATAGCTCACGATTTTGATTCAGGCGATGCTACCATATCTCTCGATTTGGTTGATTTCCTTAAAGACTGGCTAATTAATCACATCCTTAAAATTGATAAAAAATACGTATCCTTCTTTAAGGAACATGGAATAAAATAAAATTATAATAGTATTGTATTGTCGTCGAAGCGAATCTGCATTCGCCCTATTATTGGGCGAATGTTGATTCGCCTCAACGGTGGTCATCGTTCCAAACTATAGTTTCGGGGGTACACGGATTTAAAATTGGAGTTACAAAATGGAGCCGGCAAAATAAAAATAAAGAAATAGTTTGGCAACGTATTTATTACGAACACATTAATCGTGAAGAACAATCTTACTAACGTATTTCAGAATATATTATCAACAATCCGGCAAAATGGAACAATGATAAATTTTGTGAATTTTATAACCTTTTCCTTCAACCCTTCAACCTTTCATCAGATGCTATTTATATAACCGGTTTCGACGGCAATGCCCCTGTATCTATTTACAATTTAAACGGTCAATTACTCTTATCTCAAACAACAACAGCCGAATCTGATATTTCTACCCAAAATCTTCTAAGGGGGTTTACATTGCAAAAATTAAAACATCCTCCGGAGAAATAAGCAAAAAATTTATAAAGCATTAACAGAAGTTTAATGTCAAATTCTAAATTTAAGGAGGGCTTTAAGGAACATGGAATAAAGGGCACACTTTAAATATAAACAAAGTAGTGCCCTTTTTTGAGAGAATTATTGAATTGTTGTTTGTTATGCTTTGAGTTGAAAATAGCTTCTACACTATTGAATTTTAAATTTTACTAACCGTAGCGGAACGCCGGTAACATTCTTTTTGACTTGTAAACTATATAGAAATCCTTTGTAAAAGATCATTTTGGAAGGATTAATATCAAGGTCGAAATCGTCACATTCAAAGGAACTTTTGCACAGAAATTTACCACCGTTTTGAAAAACCCAAACATTGAATTTATTGGTATTGGTTTCTTTAGGAAATTCAAAGAATAGGAGGTTACCATCCGAATCTTTAATTATTGTGGAGAAGGCTGGTATGGGAATGGGTTTCTTTATATCAGCTAAATCTTTCTCCATATTTTTTAATATTGAATTATAAGCCTCCATATTTTCTTCAGGGGTAGCCCACGATGCAAAATGTGGATTTTTAATTATTTTAAATTTCTCAATAGCTTTATGTTGGATTTCCTTTTGCTCTTCAACTGACACTGAATTTATTGCCCAATCAGTTTTATTTGTTCCGACTAATTTACCATCCTGAGAAAAAATCATAATTTTTCCTTCACTGGGAATTGCAACTATAAGTTTATTGTCAACATTTGTAATTTGTGGAGGTATGGCAACTCCCAAGGCGTTGGTATATGGCATTGTTGACATAGAAAACCCTCCTCTGGATTTAAAATAATAGGCATAGTAAAACATATTGGAATGTTCATTATCGTTTGGTCTGTTTGTCAAATGCTCCCAAACTACAGTCTCTTTATTGGTTTGAATATTAACCAATGCAACAAAATCGCGGGTTTGATTTTTCCAGATAGACCAGCCAACAACAGCTATAGTATTGTTTGATAGGGTCACCATTTGCTTTACGGAATAATTTAATTTTAACGTTCTGGTCCATTTACCATTAAAATCGTATAAATTTAAATTTCCCATGTTGTCTGGCTGTGTATAGAAATTGTTGTTAATGATACCTGTAATGTTTTCTGTCTTTTTTACTGGTTTCCCGAATTTATTAGTCAAATAAAATTCTTTCTCAAAATTTCCATTAGCTGAAAATTTGGTATAAAAATCGCGATATCTGTTGTTAACCAGAATAGAACCATCCGGTAAAATTATTAACGATTTACGGTTACCCATTGGTTTGCCGTATATTGTATCGTAATAAGATTTAAATACAGGGTTCCAATTGTTATTTTTACCAAAATCCGGTTCTGGAACAAGGTGTATAATACCTTTTTTGTAAATATCCAGTAATTTTTGCCCAAATAAGAATGAATGAGATGAAAGAATGATAATTAAAAGGCAAAACATCCTGGTTTTATTAAATAAAACGACATTTTGCGTTGATATTAGAGCCGTATGTTTCGTTTTCATTTGTTTAATGTTTTTTAATTAAATAGATAAATTCAACTTGTATATTTATCAAACATGTTTGTCAACGGTTATTTTTTAATCCAGATTATATTCTGTAGTATTTCCTTGTGGGTCTGTAATTTTCAATGTAATTTTTTGTTCAGAGCAAGGCTGATTGGCATTTACATCTTCAGTGGTATTCTGGATTGAATAAATTTCGGGGGTATGCTTATTGATTTTATGGTTGTATAAAACCAAGATACCTGTTAAAATGCTGGCTGCAGCGATATAAATAATTATATGTTTTTTTATATCCCATTGTTTTTTAAGGGTATTTACAGGAGACAAAAATTTAGGAGTGACAATTTCTTTTATTATTATTTTATTAGTTGCAGAGATAACATTTTTAGACAAAATTTGTCTATTCTCTAGTTTTGATATACAGGAAGCACATTTTTTTAAATGATTATTTATCAATTGTACTTCTTTTTCTGTTGCTTCCCCATCAATATATTTTTGAATCAGGTAATTATTTATGCATTTCATAACCCGCTTTTTTAAGTTCTTTTTCTAATTTTTCTAAAATTCTGGAAAGTGTTTTTCCGACTGAAGTAATTTTTGTCCCTGTAGTTTCAGCTATTTCTTTATAAGAAAATCCTTCGCTGTAGAGCATTACAATTACTTTTTCTGTATTTTTTAATTGATCAATCGCCATTAAAAGATACTGGTCTGTTACCATTGTTTCGGAATTTTCATCATCTTGTTTTTGATTAAAAACCAAATCTAAAGGCTCATGTTTTTTCCGTGTTCTTAAATAATCGATGCTTTTGTTTATGGTAGCCCTGTAAAGCCAGGTTTTTACAAACATTATTTCGGAGTTCCCTTTAATTCGCTCAAATAGATTAACGTCAGTTCGATTTAAGCAGCTTTCCTTAAAGCGTCATTATCAACAATTTCAATGTTCAATGAAGGTTTTTTAGGCAAGA
>WSSedL1CaDRAFT_10001570_pt1 | contig 13041 bp, 11 predicted proteins | sample WetSurSL1Cattail_FD_9464 | JGI IMG/M metagenome (IMG submission 9464)
AATCCGCCATCCGTCGGGTAAACAGCCACGCCATATTTGCCGGCGATCTTAGACTTGTCCGGATCTGCAGCCTGTGCCGCTATAAAAGACGGCCAGCCTTCCATCATTGCCACTTTCCCCTGCAGGAACAATGCATTAGCCTGATCGATGCCAAGTGCGTTTATATCGGATGGGCCATATTTCAACACTGCTGAAATATCTTTAAAAGTCTTCACTGCTTTATCCGCCTCTATTGCAAACTTACCCTCTTTGGTTATATAACTTCCATTATACCTTGCACAGAAAAGCCCGATAAGCTGTTCATTGGCGCCGGCTGCAAAAGCATAAGGCACAATGTCGCCTGGAAGTTTCTGCTTCAATATTTCCAGATCCTTGTTGAATTCATCCCATGTCGTAGGAGGAGTGATGCCTGCCTGCTGGAACAAATCGGTACGGTATATTATTCCATATGAGTCTACCCCATAAGGTGCGCCGATTGTCTCACCATTGTATTTCTCACAATTGTCAAGAATTCCGGGTATAAAACCTTGCCCATAATTATCCTTTGCTATGTCCGCCTTTAAAGACATAAAATGCGGATATAAATCCGCCAGATAATAGCTACCGGACATAACATCAAAATGGTTTGCACCGGAAACGATATCTGTAGTATTCTTCTGTCTCAATACAGCATATGGAAAAGCTTCAACGTTAACAGTAATGCCTGCTGCCTTCAGCTGGTCCGCAACTTCGCCTGCTGCCTTGTCATATGTACCTGACTGCATGTAGGATACGGATATTGTACCGGAAGCTTGTGTCCCGGCAGTACCGGCATTCTGTGTACTTTCCTGAACAGCCTGTGTGCTTTCCTGGGCAGCCTGTGTACCGGTAGTCGTAGCATTGTTTGCGTTTCCCGCACCACATCCTGTAATTATTGCCAGTATTACGCAAAGTGACAGAATCATGGCGAACATCTTTGAAAAGCTTTTCATGGTCTTCATTAAATTTCCCTCCATTAATATTTTTTATTTATAACCAGTCATACCGTTTGCTATTTATCAACAATTATAAAATTATAGGTATATTTTGAATATCCAGTATATTTTATAGCTGTAAGTAAAAACACCGGCATGCCCTTATAAAACATTGTTTAAATTACATAACATATTATGGATTTAAAACAATCAATTGAAATGGAATTGAATAACTCTACATATTGCGACGGTGCAACTCTCCATCTATGGTCTTCATTTTAAAATAACGGCTTCGTTTAGTACATAGAAAATTCATTTATAAATCTACAATTTTTAAAGAAAAAATATCTTTATTTTTGTAGTTCCGCCGTCGCTCCGAATCTGATAAAGGAAATTATTACTATTAAAAACAAGCCGGCTGCAATTGCTATAGTTATTCCCATACCTGCGTTCATTCCTATAAGACCTAACAGATATGGAATAATAGAGCCTCCAATCCCTCCGCAACCTACTAATACCGGGAATTCTATTCCCAGAGACGTCTTTCTGTATTCACTCCCATACGAGAGTATCAATGGCCACAAACTTGAGTAGGATAGCCCCAGGGCTCCAATCGAAATCCAGACCAATATTTCTGAAAACGCCAGACCTAAAAGAAATGTAGCAGCAAAGGAAATGACTGCAAGAGAAATAATGATTTTCCTGATTTCAAATCGCAGTGAAAATACTCCGCTGAGCAAACGTCCCACCGTCATAAAAAACCAGAAAGCGCTTAAACCAAGACTTGATTGAATTATGGAGAGATGGTAGCTTTTTGTAAGAAAAGTTGAAATCCATCCTGAAACACCGGTTTCCATTCCAGTGTAGACTGCTATGCAACCGCAAATCACAAGAAATCTCCTGTCAACGGCAAGACTTTTAATGATATGCACTGCTGATTCATGTGGTTTACAGCTTTCAGTCATTTTGAAGCGGCAAAACACCAGCGCTAGCAGAAATGCAATTAAACCAGATATAAAATACAGCAGTCTCCAGCTAATACCCCTTTCTATTAGAAAAGCGGCAATAAGGGGACCTATACAAGCACCTATACCAAAAAACACTTGTGTCATATTAACATAATAACTCTTATTGACAGGATTCAAGTCGTAAATAAGGCTGCATATCTGGCTTTCCATAATACCGCCAAATCCACCGGCAAAAATTATCAACAAACAAAACAGAGCAAATGAACCGATACACGGCACAAGTAACAACGCAGCCGAATATCCGAATATGGAAACAGTCAGTATACCCATCCTTGACCATTTATGTGCAAAAGCAACATCAAGCGCTAAAAATATAATAAAGCCAATGAAATTGCAGGTGTATACTACACCCATCTGTGATAAGTCTACGGAGAACGAAGAGGATATTCTCAGGAGCAGGGCCCCCGGCAAAGTGACAACTACTGCAAACAGGCAAATAACCATATAGCAAATACTAGTAATTATCCTTTTATCCATCAAAATACCACTCTTCTCACCGTAGATTTATCACACTACATATATAATCCGCGAATCTTTTTTGCCTTAACAATTCTATTTATAGCTACCATGTATGCACCCATTCTTAAGGTTGCATTTTTTGATTTTGCACTATCCCACACTTCATTGAAGGCTCTGATCATTATTTTTTCAAGAGTCCTGTTAACCTCTTCCTCATCCCACATTAAGGATTGAATATTCTGAACCCATTCAAAATATGAAACCACAACACCGCCTGCATTGGCCAGAATATCAGGCACTACCTTCTTTCCATTCCTCTCCAGAATCTTATCGGCTTCAACCGTTGTCGGACCGTTGGCAGCTTCAACAATTATTCCTGCTTTTATCTGGCTTGCAATTTCTTCATTGATCTGATTTTCCAGAGCTGCAGGTATCAAAACATCAACCTCCGATTTAAGAACATCTTCATTTGAAATATGAGATACTCCATGTGCGTCATAATCCTTTATAAGCTTATCCTGTGCAAGAAATGCCTCTATGGCGTTTATATCAAGGCCCTCATTGCAGTACAAACCACCTGAGACATCGCTTACCGCAACGATTTTACACCCCTCGTTGTGTAGAAGCTTGGCGGCCGTGCCGCCGACATTTCCCATCCCCTGTATTGCCATTCTCGTACCAATAACCGGTATTCCGCATCGATGAAGTATTTCTCTTGTTATGAACATTACGCCTCTGCCAGTAGCTTCTTTCCTGCCAAGAGACCCTCCAATCTCAATAGGTTTGCCCGTGACAACACCAGGTACCGTATACCCGTTTATCACACTGTATGTATCCATTATCCATCCCATAATCTCTGCATTGGTATTTACATCCGGTGCAGGAATGTCCCTTTCAGGTCCAATGATCGGAAGTATCATTGCAGTGTAGCGTCTTGTGAGATTTTCCAGTTCAACTTTCGACAGATTTTTAGGATTTACCTTAACCGCGCCTTTTCCTCCGCCAAATGGTATGTTGACTACGGCGCATTTATAGCTCATCCATGCCGCCAGAGCCTTGACTTCATCAATGTCCACATCCTGATGATACCTGATTCCTCCTTTGCAAGGTCCCCTGGAACTTGAATGCTGTACCCTGTAGCCTTCAAACACTTTAACGGAACCATCGTCCATTCTGACAGGTATCGAAACCTTGAGCTCCCTCTCAGGATATTTTAGCGTTATATATTCGTTCTCTTTCAATCCAAGAAGATTCGAAGCTTGATCCAATACTTCCAGCATATTTTCATACGGATTATATGTATTTTTACCCATGTTTTTTGCAACAACAAATAGACAAAAGAAAGTTGCTGCTTACCTCCTTCTTAATTTTTGGATATGGATATGTTAGATTTATCTGCCGGCCGACCCTACCAGACGTTGTACGTTCAATGGCAGCTCCGTAAGAGTTTTTACCTCTTTGCCGTACTTGCCCAGAGTCCTTTCAACCACGATGTAATCAAGCCCCGGTATCACGATATCGTTCCACATATTCCCTATGCCTCTTATCGCGACATCGAGCATAGTTACTATACGATTTCCCAAAGGCTCATTTGAGTTTAATGTTATTGCGCCATAAAACTCCTGGCACTCGGTATATCCTGCATTATGTGTCCCCGTATACGGTTTTTGCTTAGCAAGATCGATTTTTTTGCCGATACGCCTGCAGACTTCTTCCTCTCTTGACTTGAAATAATCTACAAGCGCCTGTTCTTGAATTTTTGCCGGTAAATTTTCTTTTGCAATCTTTACATAGGCATCATATCCTGCTCTATAAGCGCCTTCTACAAATTCAAACCAATATTTCTGCTCCCCGGTTATTCCGGCAGGATTCCCGGTGCAAACTACAGATACTCTTTCACAGGCGGTAAGGCCGTCTCTTTTCGGAGCTACACCTATATGAACCACATCTCCTTCATTTATTCTCCTGTTGAGCGCTTTTCCTATAAGTGTTCTGTTTGCTTCGTTGGAAGTTACCATGACATCAAAGCCCATTTCTTCAGCGCCAAGCTCCTGTGCGATTGCGTAGCCCCACTGTGAGACCTGGGTTTCAAGCATTCCTGGTTTCAGCACTGCCAGCATTCCCTTGATCATAACGTCCGAAATCAGACTTGCCTGCTCAATGAGTTTCATTTCAGTCTCGGATTTTTCATATTTTATCTTATAATACAAATCCTGTGCATCTGCTATATTATTACTGCTGCCCATGTAACCCACAAGAAATTCATAAATGGCAAGAGGGAAAACTGATCTTGGAGTAAGCAATCCTATCTTTTGAGGCTTGCAGCCGGCAGCTTCCTCAATAACATCTTCAACGCGTTCGGCATCAATAGGATAGTCTTCATCGGCAAGCTTCAGCATTTCCACCTTATGAACCTTCGCACCGCTCCTGCCGGCGAGTTGTTCCGCAATGTATCCTCCCTCAAGTCCTGCCAGAATATGAAATCCGTTTTTCCCTATGACCCCTGCTATCGGTTCGATGGAAATGTTCGTGTTCCCGCCAAGATAAGGTACATCACCGTTATAGTGTTCGTCGGAATAAACAAATGCGGCTTGTATTCCTGCTTTATCCAATGCAGCGATGACCTGCTTCTGCCTGGTCTTGAATTCATCTATTCCGATCCTTAGGTTTATATCAATGGAGGGTGCTTTTGAAAGCACTCCGTTAACGATCTTTGCATCCTCCAGCCACTGTATATCTCTATTCCTCATAACTTATCGGCCCTCCAATTTCGTTGACAAATTTTTTATACGGTTCAAAATCCAATTTGGGTCTCGGATCAAAAGAAAGATAAACTTCCATATACTTGCCGCTCTCTACGGACCGCTCTTCTCTTGAAGCAATCATATCATTGATTATTCTGCCCTGGGACTTATACTGCGATATGCATTCGCAAATCCTTTTTTCATCCGCTTCCGGAATAAGAATCAGACGGTTTGCCCTCAAGCCTGATTTTCTATCATTTACCAACATATCTTCAGGTGACAGGTCAGCCCACACCGAATATTCCAGTATGCTCTTTATCTTTTGCGGCGCCGCCCAATCAACCAATATGGGGTCTCCCGCCTGAGGTGCATCGAAGGAACCGATATAACTGGCTGCCGTATGATCAATGTGCTCTCTGTAATGGTTAGGAACTAGAAGCCGTGTGATTTGTAACTTTCTGAGCAGCGTTACAGTCCTTTTAAAGCTGCCCTCCATTCCGTTATTAAGATACCAGCCCATACTCTGCAAAGCGCTGAAATCCGAATAATTCAAGCGAAGGATGTTTTCCTGCTTTACTCCGATCTTACTGTAGGCCTGTATCGTTTCCCTCTCACGTATGCTTTCGATCTGCTGTTTTTGTTCAGGAACACTGTAGCCTGCGTTACCCCTGCAGAATATTACAATGAAAACCTCGGCGCCATTTTCAATAGCGGCAGTTATAGCATAGCCCGCACCTATTATTCCATCGTCATCATGGGGACTGAATACACAGACTCTTTCCTTTTCCTTTTCCCATTCCGGGAACAGCAGCCTTATATCCTCAGAAACTTTCCTGCTGTCAATGTCTAAATAACAAATGTTCACTGCTGCAACACCCTTCCCTTGTTGTTACGGAATCAATAAACCTTTTTGTCAAGTTTAAAAATCCGATTGGCATTCTTCCACATTATTTTTTCCCTGTCTTCACCGGACAGATTGCTATCCTCCATCATGCCAAAACAAATTGACGGATCAAGAAGCGGCATATCGGATCCAAAAAGAATCTTATCTGCGCCGATTTCCTTTACTGCATCATCAATTCTTCCAAGCTCCCAGACATATAGTTGGGAAGCCCGCTCACGCCCACTGCTTATATCCATATACATATTGTCAATATTTTTGATAACCTTGCAGGTTCTTCCGGAATTCCCACCCATATGGGCTACAATTATCGGATTTCCATGCCTGCGTGCGACATTGGCTATTCTTTCAGGGCAGCTTACCTGGTCCTCCTGATCACCAATAACATATGAATGAACCAGTACCGGTAAATCCAGTTCTTCGCATTTGTTAAAAACCGGTTCAAACTCGGGACCGTCAACCGGCCTGTTATACCAACTGGGATGTACTTTGACACCGATAAACTGAGGTATCTTCGAGAACTTTTCAAGCTGCTCCATTGCCTCCATTGGATAATTCGGATTTACTACAATGTAACCCTTCAGCCTGTCCGGAAATTTTTTAATGGAATCGTACATTTTCTGATTGCAATCCATTGAAGCGTAAAATATTCCTTCAATGGGTGAGACAATTCCAACGTCAATGTTGAATTCGTCCATGGCCTTGATCAGGTCCTCGGAAACAGATGCCTTTATCGGAAAAAACATAAACCCGCAATGCACGTGAACATCTATTATCATTTATTTTCGCTCCTTTCATGAAGAATCCCCAATAAATTTCCCGAGAAAATCTTTTCCTTATCCTGTTCGGATATATGGGCTGACTTAACCATGAGCATTTCACATGACGGACTGTTGTATGGCAAGCCTGTACCGAAAATAATCCTGTCGGCTGAGGTATACTTTACCAATACATCTATGCCGTCCATCGTATCAAGCGTGGAAATCTCCAGGAAAAGATTTTCGTTTGCCTGGGCGGCAAGTATTGCTTCTCCCATATTGCCATATCCGACACCCGATGCAATAATCGGCACTTCCGGGAATTCATGCGCAAGGGTTCCAACCGTAATAAACGGAAAGCCTCCCTCAATAAATACAGGCATTTTTGTACCGCTTACCTGCTTTAAAACTTTCCTCATGGAGTAGGAGTCTATCCCCCCGCCCCATTCGGATATGAAGCCCGTACTTGTATTGAAAATTCTGATGCCTGCAAATTTCCGGTCTTTCAGTCCTCTGTCCACCTCATTTTCAATATCAATAAATTGAGACATGTTGAAGCTTATCATTCCAAGAAACTTGTCCGGGTATTTGCCCACAATTGCCGCAGTTTCATCATTACCTCTCAGGAAGTCTGAATACCTGCATCTGATGTTTGTTATCAAAGCCTTGTCAATATTGCGGCTCTCCATAAGCTCCAGTACTTTTTCCATGCTTAGGTCCTTATTGTATTGAAGTTCAAATCCGAAGAGCACATTACTGTCAAAAATCATATTCGCACCTCCTCAAGCGAAACCAGCCATTATCAATTTAAGCCGGTCTATGCCTTATAATACTCCATAACCTTTTTGATAGTTTTTGCTATCAAATCGATGTGTTCGGGTTTATAACCTTCACAGAACGGAACAACAAGCATTTCCTTTAAATCCTTTTCAGCTTTCGGGCAGAGTCCTTCCCCATATTTGTAGCCACCATCGGCAAGAGGATACCCCGATTTTCCATAAGTATAAGGAATAGTCAATACATTGTACATATATATCGGCACTTTTGTATATCCCGCCCAACAAACCAGGCCTTCGGCTTTTAAAGATGCCGCAAGGGTATCCATGTCAGCCTTGATCCTGCTGACGTTTATCTTGAGTGGATATTTCCAATAGGTATGTCTTGCCCATTCCTTCTCAACCGGTACAGAAACCATTTCATCGTTAATAAACTTTTCATTGAGAAGCTTAGCCATGTTTCTTCTGGAATCTATAATGCTGTCAAGCTTTCTTAACTGTGCTATGCCCACGGCAGCCTGAAGCTCGGTCATATGGTACGCAGGGGCAAGGAACAGATGATCCCTGAATTGTCCATCCCGGGGCCAGCCTTTATCTACACACAGCTTAAGCCTGCGGCCGATTTTATCATTGTTTGATATAATCATTCCGCCATCGCCTGTGGTCATCTGCTTGCTTTGCTGAAAGCTGAAACAGCCTATATCTCCTATTGTTCCGCAAAGCCTGCCTTTATACAATGTATTGAATGCCTGACAGCAGTCTTCAATTATATAAAGGTTGTATTTGCGTGCGATATCCATTATCGGGTCCATATCCACCGCATGTCCAAACATGTGAACAACGATGATTGCCTTGGTTTTCCCTGTTACTTTTTCCTCTACACTTGTTGGATCCACATTATGTATGTCGGGATCAACATCTGCAAACACAGGTATAAGATTTTGCATAAGAATTGGAATAATTGTTCCCATATCTGTAATAGGGGCCACTATTACCTCATCGCCCGGCTCCAGATCAAGCGCAATTACGGCTCCGTGAAGGGCTGCCGTACCGGAACTGCAGGTTGCTGCATACTTCACACCGTATTTTTCAGCAAATTCTTTCTCAAACATTGCTATCTTTGCGCCATTAATATAGTTCAGCTTTCCGGACTTCATAACTTCCGTAACCAATGAAAGCTCTTCTTCCCCAAAAAACCTCCCGCTTGCATCGTCAACAGTCGGCAATTTCTCCTTTATTACAGGATCTCCTCCAAAAATAGCCAGTTTCTCCATCATAAAAACCCCTTTCGAAAAATTTTTATTAAATATCAATATTTTTATCAACAACTAAAATTGGATATTTTCCCCGGTCTCAATCGACTCTTTTGTTTTTAGGGCGAGATATAGCGCATATCTTGCATCTTCAGGTGTCAGCATACTTCCCGCTTTTTTATTGATGACGCAGTCGACAAAGTAGTTGATCTCATTTTGATAGCAATCCTGTCCGTCAAAGTCAGGAAATTCAATCTGCTTCCCATTTTTATAAACAGTAAGTGTGTTTTTCCGGTTACAGTCAAATTCTATACAGCCTTCACTGTACAATATTTTAAACCTGGCAGTGAAAGGATAGCTCTGCGGCATTAAATTGCAGGCTTCAATACAGCTTTTGACACCGTTTTTATGCTCCATGACAGTAATTATTTGTTCCCATGCGCCATGAGCCGATTTGGTCCCAACCGACTTGAGACTTTCAGGCTTTCCTAAAAGCCACGTAATAAAATCCAGATCATGTATCTGAAGATCAACAACACCTCCAAGGCTTAACTCCGGACTGATAATCCAGTTGTTTTCACTCCATGCCGGGATACTCTGCATCCTTGCTGCTGTCACATACACCGGTCTTCCCAGCTCGCCCGACTCCGTGACTTCCTTTATATAGGAATACTCAGGCCAGAATCTTACAACATGCGCCACCATATAAAACACATTGTTTTCTTTGACAAGATCTATTATCTCATCGCACTCTTTCATGCTAATTGCCATTGGCTTCTCACACAGAATATGCTTATTTGCTTTTGCAGCGATTCCCGCATATTCCCTGTGAAGGAATGTGGGCAGGCAGATATCAAACACGTCTACTCCGTTCCCGGCTAAAAGCTTAATATCATCGGTATATTCAACACCGAACTCATCTCCCAGCTCCTTCGCTTTTGCCAGGTTTTTATCAAAGATATACCTTACTTTGCAGTCCGCGTTCGCCAAATAGCATTTGAGATGTGTCTTTCCCATAAAGCCCGCTCCCAGAATTCCAATATTCAACATGCAATCACCCCTTTTCTTCAGTCTTTGTTAATCACTTCAGACTATCCGTTATTTTCTTTACATGTTTTACGGATCTCTTTAGTGCGATATCAACCTCTTCAGGGCTTTGGGGGCCTTTTTCAACAAACTCTATCTCGAAACTCATTGGTCCTGTATAATTGCCTCTAGATAAAACATTGAAAATTGTTTCATAGTCGATATACCCGTCACCAACAGCAGGAAAATTCCAAACTCCCTGACCCTCCAATTTGTCTTTGATATGCATATGCCCCATATATTCAACCGCATAAGCTATATCGTCCTCCGGTCTTTTGCCTGAAAAAAAGATCAGGTTTGCAGGATCATAATTGATTTTGACATTATTTGAACCAATCCGTTCTATAGTCTTTATGCAATCCTTGGCTGTGCCTAAAAGCCCGCCATGGGTTTCCATCGCTATAATGATATTCCGCTCTTCAACATATCCGGCAATTTCCCTCATATTTTCAAAAAAGCACTCTTCATCTTTCTTGCCGGATATATTGCCATCTGCGGTATTAATAATTCCCACTCCTATTTGTACCGCAAAATCGATACGCTTTTTGAACAACTCCATTCCATCTTTACTTACCAAATTGCAGTGCCCGCTAACGCTGCTTGGTTTCAGCCCATAGCTCTCAACTTTTTTAAGCACCTCCTTCATTTCTTTTACCGAAAGAAGCTCAGGCCTGATATGATCACAATGTCCGGGAATTGCGCCGATCTCGACATATTTAAGCTCGGCATCCGCTATTCCCTTTAATGCCCTTTCGAAAGGAAATTTGTTGTAACAGTGCGTGCTGCATGAAAGTATGTTTTCCATATTTTAAGCACTCCTTTAAACGTTTTATCATACTGGAATTTTACTATAAGATCTTCATGTTTGTAATTTAAAAAACAAAGCAAAATCTTTAAAAAATAACGCTTTATTTAAGGAGTCAATTGTAACAAGGATTAGAATTGTAATAAGATATTCTAAAATTGATTCCCTTTCACCAAACCCTCAATTCAACTATACAATATGGATTTGTCAATGTTCAGTATTATTTACAATTACCGCTGTCATATAAAAAAAAGTAAAAATATACCTCGCAATTTACTAAAAATTATTTTATACTTTACTTATCATTGTTTAGTATTAATATATGTTATGTATAGTATTGGAGGAAACGATGAATTCAAAAGAGATTTTCAAAAAAGCTGTCAAACTGGAAAAGACGGAACGTGTACCCGTAATAATTCTGTCAGGGGGAGTGTGGGCTTACAATGAACAGGGGAAATCTTTGCAGGACTCATTTGATATGCCCCCTGAAAAATCTGCCGATTACCTTATAAATATGATCGAAAAGGTGAAATCGGATTTGATCTGGTGTGCAGACGGCTGTAATAATCTGGTGCTAAGAGCCTTAGGCGCTCGGACAGAGTTCTCCATCCCCGGAAAATCCGCTGAAGCTTACCCATTTTTAAGTAGTCCAAGGGATGTTGATAAACTGTCTCTTGAAAAAATCAAGGAAGACCCGGGTATTATTGCTATGCTTGAAAGTACAAAAATCATGAAGAAAAAAATAGACAATCAGACCATGCTTGCAGTCAGTCAATGGGGTCCAATTACATTAGGAAGCCTGATGCTGGGAACAACAGAATTCGTGAAGAAGTTGCGTAAAGACAGGGATAGCATCCTGTATCTGCTTGAGTTCACAAAGGAAGTGGTGATAACCTATTGGAACCTCTTCCTTGATGCCGGTGTGGAGCATGTGTCTCAGGCAGAACCTGCAGCCTCCGGTGACATGATTAGTCCGAGAATGTTTGAAGATCTTGTTCTTCCTTGTCTGAGAAATACTAACGAAAGAATTGGAGATAAACCATTTTCCAAAATGATTCATATATGTGGTAATACAACAAATTTTCTGGATGCTCTTCCAGATACAAAAGCAGATATGTTCTCAATGGACTATAAAGTAAGCTTAAAAATAGCACGAGGGCTGTTGAATGGCAGGATGGCCTTTGCCGGTAAAATGAATCCGTCAGATACGATGTTATCCGGCTCCACCCGGAGGGTTCAGGAGGATTGCGAGGCCTGTATCAGTGATGCCGACTGGTCCAGGGGTGGATACATTATGATGCCCGGATGCGATCTTCCTCCAAATGTTCCCCTGGAGAACCTGCAAACAATGGTTCGGGTAGCACACTCCCATACTCAAACAGCTTAATAGGCAAACACAATAATTGTAACATTGCAAAGAAAGGATCCTATAATATGAATCCTATTCGTAAGCTGCCTACTATCAGCATTTTTCATGATCAATCTTTTGACCGGGAAAACAATGATTCCATTTTTCCAATAAATCCTCTTCAAAATCCTCCTTGTTTTTACCTATGAGGACAATTTCACAAATAATTGCTTTGAAATCTTCCAGATCAGGTTTATCAATCCTTATGTAATCTCCTACACAATCCGCATGTGCCAGTTCACCTTCCGGTGTCAGGAAAAAGCCCTTGAAACGCAGTACCCGCTCCGACATTCCCATAGCAAATTCCTTCATTTTTTTCAAATCGTATTTTCCCTTCATTTGAAGAACATATGTGACCGGCCTGTTCCGGATGGTATTACAGGATTCTTCCTCCAGCACACCGTCCGGACTTATTTTGTCCTCCAGCAATTCAGCCGGAACCTGCCCGAACGTCGTATTATAAATATACGCCCCTTGATTAAGTTCGTTCAGTTTGTTATGTAATTCCAGTATGCATTCTTCAGATACTTCATCAATTTTATTCAGGATCAGCACCGAGCTTTTCTTCACCTGATTGATTGTCGGCTGGAATATTTCGCAGCATTCCAAGAAACGCCCGGCATCTATCAGACAGACGGATCCCCTGTATTCATACCGTCGGCGGATTTCGGGCCTTCTTTCCAATAAGACCGTCAATTGCCCCAATAATTGTTTCATACTGGACGGGTCTGCCATTCCGGAAGCTTCAATAAACAGTACCTCGACCGGTTGCTCCAAAAAAGCAACCAGGGTTTTTACAAACCCACCCTTCAGGCATGCACAGAAAATCGAGCCATTGTTTATTTCAACCATCGTCCATATCTACGCATC
>WSSedL1CaDRAFT_10001571_pt1 | contig 13037 bp, 4 predicted proteins | sample WetSurSL1Cattail_FD_9464 | JGI IMG/M metagenome (IMG submission 9464)
TTCCCGTATTCCAGATCATTTTTTGTAAGACTTAAGTTCAAGCCACTAAAATCGCGTACAATTGTTTTCCCTGAAATAGAATCTTGTGCAGGCCATACTGTAATTCTGTAAAACTCCGCTCCCTGCGAAGATTTCCACGATAATTCAGCAGGCAGGGTAACTGTTTTTGAACTATCTGCAGGATACATAATGCTAACAGCTTCGGGAATTACAGAAGAATTAGCAATCTGAATGGTAATACTATCTTTATAAGCACAACCATACGAGGAAATACCTGATACCCAGTACGTGGAGGTGACTGTTGGCGTAACTGAAATGGTGCTTTTCTTCGATCCTGTTGACCACTCAAAATTTTGAGCATAATTAATAGTAAGTCCCACTGTAGTTCCGTTGCATATCATTAACGATTCATTATTGCTTGTAATAAAAGGAAGTAACTCCCGGGCCAAATCAAGATCATCTGATTGACTATGACAATTGTTTTCGTCGGTATATATAACATTATAAGTTCCGGATTTTTTAACAACTATTGTGCGAGTAATAGCCCCTGTTGACCATACCAGATTTGTATGATAATTAGAAGACAGGATTACAGAATCATTATAACAAAAAGTTTTACCGGTTATTGTTTTATAAACATAAGGAATAGAAGGGTTCAGGTTAACTTTTATCAGCACAGAATCAGAAACGCTGCATCCATACATATTGGTAGCTGTTACTGAATAAGTTATTGTTTCCAAAGGCTTATCGGTTATTTTCTGATTTGTAGAACCATTATTCCACAAATATGTAGCACCCCCGGAAGTTGTTATAATCACAGACTCTCCTCTACAAATATCAGTATCCGAAGCTGTTAATTGTAAATCAAATACAGACGAGTTATAAATATCAGCAATAGTGGTATCATTAGTCAATTTTGAATCACCTGTGAGATTTACAAAAGCTTTAATTACATAAGGACCAACCCTTGAAAGGTCCGTAGACTTTTTAAACGCATAGAGTATTTGCTGTCCGGCATTAATAACCAATGATCCCGATTTTTCAATGACTGTATCTTTGTTATTGAGAATGTAACCAATGGAAAAATCAGATTGTGCGTCAGATCCATAATTGTTAATTTTAATTTTTATAGTATCGTTATCTTTAAACCGGCATCCGCTTTTATTGATAATTTCTGAAACACCAATATCAGTGGTAACATATACAAATTCATCTGCTCCAATATCAGGATTTGTTATACTCCGGGTTTCATTGTCGATATCTGTAGTTATCCCTGCCAATACTTTCCCTTTGTTATTAAGCGCAGGTTGAGAAACGTGTAAGTCCGATTCGGATAGGTAATAGGGATCAAATGTATAGGAAGTTGCATCCAATCCGGTGTTTACTTGCCATTCCGAAACACTGGAAATACTTTTACCATTGAAATCAGCAAATTTGCTACCTGTACAATAAAGGTCGTTATGATCAGATTGTAAAGTACTGGTTGCTTTTATATCAAATAACTGCCCACCGGATGTATTGACAAAAATATTGTTAAAGAGGCTAATGTTTTGAGCCTGGTCAATTGAAAACGCTGTTTTTGCAGATCCATTGCCGATTACATTAAGGTTATTATAAAAAACGTCTGCATTATTGCACTGTAGTAATTTTATACCTTGTGTGGTTAAAGTCCCGTTGGTTTTAATAGCAACAAAATTGTTGGCAATTAATGTTCTTCCAGAAGTCTCCGCTTTACAACCTTCCAAATTGAAGGCATTCCCTCCATACATCAAATTGACTTTGTTCTTTATAATTTTCAGGTTTTTACAAGTATCACAAGTGATTGCATTGTAGGATACGTTTAAATTATTATTGCTAAATTCATTAGCCATGATAGAAAGAGAATCCTGTAAGTGTAAATTGAGGCCTCCTACAATCTGGTTCAGAAACTGATTATTGCTAATAACAGTTCCCGTATCGTTCTGTCCACGAAAATCAATAGCATAATTGCCATTTTCAAACCGGTTATTTGCAAACTTTGAATAATTATTTATTGAATTCTTTGAAAAAACTAATGGATAAGAACTGGTGGCCTCAGCATGAATAATATTATTTTCAAATGAAATATGATTGGCGTTTTTTTCAAATAACACAATCCTTCCGTAATTAGGTGAAGTATTGGTTATTGTAAGATTACGAAAAGTAATGTAATCGGCTCCATAAAAATCGATTACATGGTTGTCAGTATACGTTCCAACAATGGTTAAAATAGTGTAAGATATTTTAGTTGAATCGCCTGTGAATGTAATGGTTTTATCCTTATTTACCCCACGCACATCATAAAGTAAAAGTCGTTCATTGTAAGTGCCTTTACCAACATTAAAGATTGTTTTGCCACTAACACCAGCAAGGTTTAACACATCCAGTGCATCGGCAAAAGTGTTAAAATCTGCTCCAATATTATACCCTATGCTGTATTCTCCTGCAAAAGCAGCATAAAGGTTATCAATGACTATTAATTTATTAAACTTGGTATCGTCTTTTATTCCATTAGGATGCGAAGTCCAAACCATGATGGTATTGTTCACCAACCGTTCGAATTTTTGAGAGCCTAAAAAAACAGTAATACTATCACCTGGAGCCAAGTTCCCTGACCAATAAACGGAATCCTGAACAAACCGATTAAATTTCCAATGCAGCCAAACACTTGTAAGCGGCAGAAGTCCATAATTTCGCATGGATACAGAAACCTGGGAATTTTCATTTATTGGAAAGTTAGGTGACGCAAGGTCAAGCTTCATATCTACATCCGGGACAGATGGGAATATTTCGTCAGCCCCAATATCAGGAAGAAGAGGGTCTCTTACTTCTCCATCTATATCATCCTTGATTTCAGTTAATGACTTTCCTGCCCTGTTTAAATTTAAATTACTGATGTGTAAATTGTCCCGGCCAAGAAATCCAGGGTTTACTGATAGGGAGTGTTTGTCAAAACCAGAAACAGCTGCCCATGAAGCCATATTATTGAATATGGTATTATCTGTATAAATTAAATTTGGACTAACCGTATAAAAATCATTATAATCACACGATTCAATAATTCCCAGATCCGAAAGGTATAATGTGTAAGCCTCAACAAAACAAGCTACAATATTGTTAAATATTCTTACTCCTTCCCCATTGTCTATCGTTATACCTGAGGAAGTGTTACTTTTAGACAAAATGCTAATGTTGTTGTTATATATGTTGAGATTATGCGCAGTTTCAAGATAAATTCCAACGCCAGTCTCATTTCCCTCATTAATACGAATAAAATTATTAGATATTTGTTTGGGAGTACTTGTTAGATTGGTAATTTCTCTGATATAAATTCCATAGCCCCCAAGAAATGTTGAAATATCGTTTTTCTCTATAAGAAGATCATTACAGGTATTAATAAAAATACCATAATAATAACTGTTGGGTTGATTTGTTTTAATAATATTGCTTTTTATAATGACCGATGACATGGCCCCTAAAACCAGGGCCTCATTAAGTTGGTTAATAAACTGATTATTTATTATTTGGTAAACTACCCCTGTATTATATTGTGAAAAATAGGCCCTAATTCCACTGGCTCCATTTTTAAAAATATTTCCGTCAAAAATAGAATTTCCTGTTTCTGATGTAGAAATTAATGAACCTCCATAGCTTCCATCCCCAATTTCACCTGTAAAAAGATTACGGTAGAAAGAAATATAACTCCCAGCAGTCAGGTTTACACAGGGTTTACCGGAGGGCGCATTGATTGTTAAATATCGGAAAGTTACACCCACAGCATTATTTAGAGTTACAGGAGATATCTGAACATCGTTATAATTTTGGGTTTCGGATTGAATGGTAATTGAATTAAATCGAGAGGCTCCAATTATATTAGGTATGGTAATTTCTTCATTATAAACTCCCTTTCTGACATTAAAAACAACCGAATCGTATATCCCCCTAGCAATCATATCATTAATGGCCTTTGTAAAGGTGGTGTAACTGGGCTGTGTTCCACCAATTGTATACACTCCATGCATGGGTACCATTTGGGTAGAAATAATGGTATCATTATCGGGTCGTGGATCAACAACACCATTTGGCAATGAAGTCCATACCTTGAATGTATGAGAATTTATTTTACCTACATCAACTGAACCAATAGATACCTCTATGGTGTCTTTAGGTTTTAAAAGGCCTGTCCAAATGAATTTTGATTGAGGGACATTATCAAACAACCAGTCAATATTGGTTTGAGTAATATTATCGGTACCAAAATTAGTTAACAATACCTTGATGGGACTGAGGTCGGTTTGTATATTACGAAATCCTGTAATTGCTATATCCAGGCCTTTTGGTTCAAACTCGTCCGAGCCTATGTCTGGTGTTTCAGTATTTCTGGTGTCCCCGTCAATATCATTAGTAATATTTGAAACAGGAGTGCCCTTATCATTAAGGTCAGCATTGAAAGTATGAAGGTTGGTGTCACTAACAAAACCAGGTAATACTGAAAGTGAATGAGCATCCAGTGAGGAGTTTGTTTTCCAGCTAGCGAGATTATACAAATAGTTATTGTATCTTTCACTAAGGTCAGTACTTGTCCCAAGGACAGCAAATGCCCCCAAAGTATAGAAATTGTTATAATCAGATTCTAATATTGAAAAAGACCCATACAATTTTGTAATCAGAGATCCTCCTCCAATATTGGAAAATATGTTATTTTTCAATTCCAATCCATAACCATTATCCCTATATATGTAAATACAAGTACTTGCGCTATTAGTATTGGTTAGGTGAATAGTATTAAAATACACTTTTAAATAGTGGGAACTGAATATAGAAATCGCACGTACCGGACTTGTACCACCCATGGTTATACTATTGTTAAACATTTTAATACTTTGTGATCCGCCAAAAGTTATGGCGCTCACAAAATCAGTCGGATTAGGCATATTTATGATATTCCCAGAAAAAATAGTACCAAAACCACAATTGCCGAAAGAAACGCTTGCACTTTGACCTGTAAAAATATTATTGGTAACAGTATCAATACCAGCCCTAAGCATCATAAAAAAATTTAACTGATCGGTGAATTTGTTGTTAACCACAGTTACATTTGAAAAACCTTCTAATTGACTAACATCACTATAATACAAACCACACGCTCCACTTTGAAAGATGTTATTTTGGAAAATACTTTGAATATCTCTTCCATCATAGAAAACATCTGCATAATAAGTAGAGGGGTCAGCAACAGTGGTTCCAATAAAAATGTTATTGAGGTAATTCAGATACGAAGTTTGCCCCTTTACTTTAATAACATGCCCATACGCAGGGTTATCATTTTTAAAGGTAAGATTCCTAAAAGTAAGATAGTGTGTATTTTCAAGCTGTACAACAAAATTACTGTCTACAGGCATTGTTTTTACAGCGTAAGATATGACTACTGCTGTATTAACAGCCGCCGCTGACTGGAAAGTAATGGTATTAATTGCTGAAGCCCCCGAAATGAATGGAATTCCTATTTGCTCGTTATAAGTGCCGTCTTTGATATTTAATATAACTGCCCCATTTACGCCGCTTATGGTAAGAATATTAACCGCTTCTTTAATGGTTGCAAAGTCCGAATTTGCACCAATGGTGTAAACCCCATTCATACAGGCTATTTTTGTTGATGTAATGGTATCGTTTGACGACTTTGCATCTGCTATTCCATTAGGCATAGAAGACCATGCTTTGATGGTATGCGGATTTATCAGGCCCACACTAACAGAGCCAATTGATACTTCAATACTATCATTTGGTTTTAAAAGACCTGTCCAATTAAATGTAGTTTGGGCAATATTATCAAATTCCCAATCTACTTTAGCCTGAGTAACATTGCCCGAACCATAGTTAGCCAATAATATTTTTACAGGACTGCTCCCGCCAGATATGCTGCGTATTTTGGTAATAGAAATATCTGTTAACGCGCTCACAACCTGAGTATAGGTTTTGGCATCATTGGATATTACCTTATCAGTTTTACCATTGGGTAAGGAAGTAGACGCTTTAATGGTATGTGAAGCACTCCAGCTAATATTAACGCTACCTAAAGTAACTTCAGTAGAATCATTTGTTTTTAACGAACCGGTCCAGTTGTATTTTGTTTGGGTTACACCATCCAGTGTCCAGCTGATACCTGCACTTGTTAAAGTACCCGTGCCAAAATTTGTTAACAAAACCTTTATTGGACTAAATCCTCCATCAAAACTGCGAATTTTTGAAATACCGATATCCCAGGTTAATAATGTGGCCTCATCAGAACCTATGTCAGGTGTTGTGGTACTTCTTATATCACCATCAATATCTACAGTATAAGAGGCAGTTGATGGAGGATATCCTTTGTCATCTATACCTGGATTGAGTATGTGGAGATCCGTATTACTCACAAAAGTGGGTGAAATGGAAATTGAATGCACATCTTTTGTGGTTTTTGTTTGCCAACCCGTAAGATCGCTTATTACATCATAATTTGTAGCGCTTGAATACCAATGGGCCAATGGGCCTAAAGTATAAAAATCATTGTAATCCGAAATTTTTATAACAGTACCGTACTTAATCACGGCTAAAGAACCTCCACCCATATTGGAAAGTATATTATCCGTGAGGTCTGTAATAATCATATCGCTGGAATTTTTATCTACATAAAGGGTTGTGCTGGCTGTATTAGTATTATAACTGTGAACTGAATTATAGTCCATGTTTACCGTAGTGGCAACCATATAAACTGCATGGCTAACTCCACTTCCCCCCACTGAAATGCTGTTATTAGCCATCCATAACTTTGTTATATTACTCAGATATAATCCATAACTGTTGTTAGTAGGGTTTATAATATTGATTTTGTTTTTTACAAAAGTGGTATATAATGATGTTAAGGAATTTAAGGAAACCCCTTTAACAAAATTACCTGATTGACTGGTACATATATTGCCTGAAATGGTACTATTATATGCATTACTAAGTGACATAAATCCCAGTATTTGCTCATCAAATTTATTATTGCTTACGGTAGGGGCACCTAAATTGCTCTCCACCGGTCCGGCATTGTAGGATAACCCGTAAGCGCCATATTGAAAAGTATTGTTTGTGATAGTACTTCTGCTATCTCCGCCACCATCGTAAAAAAGGTCAGAACAATTAGCTTCATCACTTGCTTTAGCAGTAGTACCCGAGAAGATATTACCATTAAAAGTAAGAAATGTTGTTGTTCCTTTAACCCTGATTACATGGCCATATTCCGAATTACCATTTTTAAAAGTGAGATTTTTAAAAATAATATAGTTGGCGTTCTCCAGAAGGACCACAAAATTACTATCCACAGGCGTTGTTTTAACGGCATAGGATATGGTTACTGATGTGTTAATTGCTGAGGCAGATTGAAAGGTGATGGTATTTGTAGAAGAAACTCCGGTTATAGATGGTATCTTGATTTGTTCCAGATATATGCCATCACTAATATTAAAAACAACGGCCCCATTTACTCCGTTGGTTTTAAGCGAAGTTACAGCATCGTTAATAGTGGTAAAAGTTCTGCCACTGCCAATTGTATACGTTCCTTTAAGGGGAGTTTGGCTTTTGACGAGTGAAAATGACATCAGTACAAGGCAAAAAATAACAATCTTGCCTCCTGTTAGGCTTGTATAGTTCTTCATCAATAGTTAGTTAGCTATATTAATTAAAATGTCAAAATCACTAATTATTGATAATGAACCGTTTATTGGAAACAAATTAGGATTTAAAGAATTTGGAATTATGAAAGAAGATAAAAAAAGACAAAAATTGTCCCTCAGCCCAAGGTATAAGTTAGGTTTCATTAATTAGTAGGTTTTTAAGGTATTGCAAATGTTAAAAAAATATTCTGATTCACAAAATATTTTAGTTTGTGATATTTAAATCAGTAACCTCAAAACTAATTTGAAGAATGGGTTTTCTAGGTAAAACAGTCAGGGCTTCCAACCGAAACCTTACAAATACTTTTTCAGATCAATAGATTGTGGAAGGAATTGATGCGCATCTCCGCCATAGCGAAGGATTTCACGAACAATAGTGGAATTTATCGAAGTATGTTCTGGTAAGGTGAGTAAAAAAACCGATTCCAACTCGTCATACATAACTTTGTTAACCTGGGCGATGGCCCTTTCAAATTCAAAATCGGCGGAGGTCCTTAAACCTCTGAGTATATATTTAGCTCCATTTCGTTTACAAAAATCAACGGTCAAATCTTCAAAATGAGTTACCTCAATTTTTGGGTTGCCGGCAAACACATCGGTAATCATAGCTAACCGCACCGCCAAAGGAAAAAAACCTTTTTTATTTTCATTATGGCCTATTGCTATAATAATTTTATCGAAGAGTTCTAATGCTCTGTGCACAACCGATTCGTGCCCAATGGTAATAGGATCAAACGACCCGGGGAAAACGGCGATTTTATTCATGGAAGCAAATCTTTAAAAGCACTTCTTATTTATTTGCAAATTAAGAAATATCGAGTGGTTTCTCAACTTTTTCATCAAGTAAAGCAAAATCAAGCACTTCAGAAACCTTGCCAACATAATGAAAATTCAGGTTGTTGAGGTAATGTGCTGGTATCTCCTCAATATCTTTACGATTTTCGTTGGGAAGAATAATATCAATGATACCTGCTCTTTTGGCAGCAAGAATTTTTTCTTTAACCCCTCCAATAGGCAACACTCTTCCCCGCAGGGTAATCTCCCCAGTCATGGCCAGCTTGTTTCGAACTTTACGTTGGGTAAAAGCAGAGCTTAATGACGTAATCATTGTTATACCGGCGGAGGGACCATCTTTAGGTATGGCTCCTTCAGGTACATGAACATGCACATTCCACTTTTCGAAAAGGTCTGGTGATAATCCAAAATTATCGGTATGCGATTTAAGATATTCCAAGGCAATTACTGCCGATTCTTTCATCACTTCTCCAAGATTTCCGGTAAGGGTCAAAACGCCTTTTCCTTTACTCAGACTCGTTTCAACATACAAAATATCACCTCCTGAGGCTGTCCAAGCCAAACCTGTTACTACCCCGGCGTACTCGTTACCCTGATATTTGTCCTTTGTATATTTAGGAGCTCCAAGAATTTTTTGGATATCCTTTACCCCAAGTTTTTTATTGTATTCATTGTCAAAGGCTATTTGCTTCGCAATGTTACGGATGATGGAAGCCAACGTTTTATCAAGCTCACGCACACCCGATTCGTGGGTATAATTTTCAATAACGTACTCAAGCACATCTTTTGTCATTGAAAGCTGAGCCTTTTTAATTCCATGCTCTTTATATTGCTTGCTCATCAAATGACGGGTAGCTATTTCAATTTTTTCTTCGATAGTATAGCCATTTACTTCAATCACTTCCATACGGTCGCGTAAAGCGGGATGCACTGTACTTAAAGTGTTTGCTGTAGCTATAAACATAACTTTGGATAAGTCAAATTCAAGTTCCAGGAAGTTATCATAAAAAGCATTGTTCTGTTCGGGATCAAGTACTTCAAGCAAGGCCGATGAAGGATCGCCATGAAAGTCCTGACCTACCTTGTCAATTTCATCGAGTACAAAAACCGGATTGGCGCTTTTAACCTTTTTAAGACTCTGAATGATTCGGCCAGGCATAGCCCCAATGTATGTTTTACGATGTCCGCGAATTTCGGCCTCATCATGTAAACCACCCAGGGACATTCTGTTATATTTACGATCTAGCGCTTTAGCAATGGATTTACCAAGTGAAGTTTTCCCTACCCCTGGAGGGCCTACGAGACAAAGAATAGGGGCCTTCATATTCCCTTTGAGTTTTAACACTGCCAAATGTTCCAGAATACGATCTTTTACTTTTTCAAGGCCAAAATGGTCATTGTCCAATATTTCTTTGGCCCGGTTCATATCGAAATTGTCCTTGGTAAATTCATTCCACGGCAATTCCAATAATGTATGCAAATAATTCAACTGCACGGAATATTCTCCTGCAGCCGGATTAATTCGTTGAAGTTTATCAAGTTCCTTATTAAAAACCTGCGAAACTTCTTTACTCCATTTCTTTTTCTTAGCCCTCTTTTCGAGTTCCTGTATTTCCTGATCCATCGGATTGCCACCCAACTCATCCTGAATGGTTTTCATTTGCTGATGCAGCAAAAACTCTCGCTGTTGCTGATCGAGATCTGTTTTTACCTTAGTTTGTATATCTTGCTTTAATTCCAGTAATTGCATTTCTCTTGTCAGATATTCCAACAATAATAATGCGCGTTTTTTTAAATCGTTGGTTTCAAGAAGCCGCTGCTTTTCCTCGGTTTTAATCTCACTATTGGAAGAAGTAAAATTGATAAGGAAGGAAGTGTTTTCGATATTTCTTATAGCAAATGCAGCTTCCGGCGGAACATTGTTATTCATTTGGATAATTCGCAATGAAAGATCCTTTAATGAGTCTATAATTGCATCAAATTCTTTGGTAATTGTGGCCGGTTTCTTCTCAGTTAAAACATTAACATTTGCCAAAAGGTAGGGTTCATCTGAAATAATACCCTTAATTTCAAAACGTTTCTTACCCTGAATAATTACAGAAGTAGAATTATCGGGCATCTCAAGAATTTTTAATATCTGTGCCACCGTACCAACCTTATAAATATCTTTTCCTGTTGGTTCGTTAACATTTGGATTCCTCTGGGCGACGGTCCCAATAATCTTATCTTTCTTATAGGCTTCGCGGATTAATTTAATGGACTTCTCCCGTCCTACCGTAATGGGTATTATAATTCCCGGGAAAAGGACAGTATTTCTAAGAGGCAATATTGGCAAAATATCTGGTACAACGAATCCTTCGCTATTTTCATCTTCTTCTGTGAGAATAGGGATGAATTCCGTTTCGTCATTTACACTATTGGAAAGAAATAAATCAGATATAATGATATTTTTATTTTTACTCATACAAAATTATTTTCCTGTCATTATGACACAAATCTGGTCAAATTGTTCGATTGGTACAATAAATCAATAGTTATGCCAAATGTAAAAAGATTTAAAAATGTCTGTATTTTTCAGTTTTTTCAAATATAGTTTGCAAAATTTGCGTATCGCAATCCTCTAAAGGAATGTTTCTGCGCTTCATAACCAATTCAGCTACTTCAAATGCCTTCTTAAGTGAATATACTGACAAACCTTCAGCTCCACCCCATGAAAAAGACGGAATAAAATTTCTGGGAAATCCTGCTCCAAAAATATTAGCGCTGACACCCACAACAGTTCCTGTATTAAACATGGTGTTTATAGCCGATTTAGAATGATCGCCCATAATTAAACCGCAGAATTGCAAACCTGTTTTAATAAAATGTTCCTGCGGATAGTTCCATGTGCGGACTTCGGCATAGTTATTTTTAAGATTCGATGTATTGGTATCGGCTCCCAAATTACACCACTCACCAAGAACTGAATTGCCAAGAAAACCATCATGAGCCTTGTTTGAATAACCAAAAATAACTGAATTGTTAACTTCACCACCTACTTTAGAATGCGGTCCAATGGTGGTAGGCCCGTAGATTTTGGCACCCATTTTTAATACTGCATGCTCACACATGGCCAATGAACCGCGAACAATACAGCCTTCCATTATTTCAGCATCCTTTGCCAAATAAACCGGGCCGCTTTGAGCGTTAATTATCGAGTATTCTATACTGGCGCCTTCTTCTAAAAATATATTTTCAGCTGCAATAACTTTATTGGTATCGCTAATTTTAGCGGATCCCCTGCGATCAGTTAAGAATTTGAAATCCTCACGCAATGCTGTTTCATTGTTGGAAAAAATATCCCAGGGATATTCAATTTTTACAAATAAGGTAGAGGTATCCTTTTTACCAAGTTTGGCAGTATTTCCGGTTTTAAAATCATCCAATTGATCTTCATCCAATCTAGCAGCCACAATGACATTATCTCTTTTAAGCAGCTGACCAACTTGCAGTGATTGTATCTCTTTTAAAAGTTCGGAAACAGGCAATATTGATCCATTGATCAACATATTGTCTGATGATGCTATAAGTGGATATTTACAAACAAGATAATCTTGTGTTAGGAAAGAAAATTTTGTTTTAAGCCTTCTCTCCCATTTCTCAGATATTTTTAGAATACCAATTCTTGTTTCGGCAACCGGACGAGTAAATGTTAATGGAAGAAGATTGCTCCAACTACTGTCATCAAAAAAAATGTAATTCATTGATTAAGTGAGTTTTATTAATTCAACATCGCAACCTCTACATGATGCAAATATAAATTTTATCGTGCAGGTTCTCTCAACTATTGCTAATAAAAATAAAAAAAGCTCCGGGCCTTTTAGGCAAAGTTCCGGAGCTTTATTTCTTATGAAAATGTTTTATTTATTCTTGTTCAAATGGTCTTTGTACCTTGTCATATATTTATCAACACGTCCTGCAGTATCAAGCAGTTTCATCTTACCTGTATAGAAAGGATGTGATGTGTTGGAAATTTCCAATTTGATTAACGGATAATCAACACCTTCTATGTTAATCGTTTCTTTGGAATATGCTGCTGACTTAGTTACAAACGTAACTTCGTTTGACATGTCTTTAAACGCAACCAATCTGTAATTCTTTGGATGTATGTCTTTTCTCATGACGCTTCTACTTTTTTTGTTTCAATGGGACGCAAAGGTAAATATTCAATTTAAAAATACAAAGATTTTATGATAAAATGTTTTAATTGAACCTCAACACCTTTAAAAGGCAATAATTGAAAAGAAGTAATTAATATTTCAACAGGCTTTTATATCTTTGAAACTCTTTTTCGCTGATAAATTTAGACAAATGCAACAACCACTTAAATTGTACGATACCACAAACCTTAAACTGTATAATACAATAAACCGTAAACTCGAAACATTCGAACCATTGCATGCACCATTCGCAGGAATGTATGTTTGCGGTCCTACGGTATATGGCGATGCTCATTTGGGACATGCCCGACCAGCCATAACATACGAC
>WSSedL1CaDRAFT_10001572_pt1 | contig 13034 bp, 8 predicted proteins | sample WetSurSL1Cattail_FD_9464 | JGI IMG/M metagenome (IMG submission 9464)
AAATAAAACTTGTCGTTGTTGATGATTCGATGGAGACGAGAAATAATATAAAAATGCTATTGTCCTTTGAGAAAAGGATTGAAGTCATTGGGGAAGCAGAAAATGGCGAGGAGGCTGTTTTTGTTGTGAAGGAATCAAGACCGGATATCGTGCTGATGGATATCAACATGCCGGTGGTTGACGGTATCAGAGCTACGGAAGAAATATCGCTCAGTGTGCCCGGAACAACGGTTATCATTATGTCCGTCCAGGGTGAAATGGAATATGTCAGGAAGGCAATGACAGCCGGTGCGCGTGATTTTCTGAGCAAACCATTTAATGGGGATGAATTGGCAAGAACAATAATAAAGACCTATGATCTTGAATCAAAACGCAGAGAAAAAGTCTCTGTGCCAAGGCAGCATGAAGAAATCGATTCTAAGGTCATTACAGTATTCAGTACAAAAGGTGGAGTCGGCAAAACCACTATTGCATCGAACCTGGCTGTATGTATAGCACGTTCAACAAAGAAAAAGGTAGCGCTTTTAGATTTGGACCTCCAGTTCGGTGATATAGCAATCATGTTGAATGTTTCGGTAAAAAACACGATAAGTGACTTGATTAAGGAAATCAACCAACTCGACAGCAGTCTGATGGAAGAGTACCTTGTTACCCATTTCTCTGGTGTCAAGGTGCTGCCGGCGCCGATAAAGCCGGAATATGCGGAGTATATCACAGGAAATCATGTCGAAAAGATCATCAATGCGCTGAGGGAATCTTATCACTATATAATAATTGATACCTCGGCGAACTTCCATGAAACAGTTCTTACATCCCTGGACATGTCCGACAGGATCCTATTGGTTTCTACGCTTGATCTGCCTACGATAAAGAATGTGAAGGCAGGACTTGATGTAATGGAAACACTTCATTATCCAAAGGACAAGATCAATATTGTTTTAAATAAGGCTTCGGAGCAATATGGCATCAAGTACAAGGATTTTGAAAACACGCTGAGGCATCCAATTTCATTTTATATACCCGAAGACAGCCAGACAGTGATAACTTCCGCTAACAAGGGCTTCCCTTTTGTAATGACCAGAACTGAAACGAAGGTTGCAAAGGCAATCATGGATATTTGCAGCAAGACGACGAATGAACTAAGTGGCGTCCGTGACAATAAGCCTGCGATCAGGAAATTGTTTGGTTAAGCTGCAAAAAATTCATTGCCAACCAGCCCGGTTATTTTTCTTCATTGTATATAAATTAAGGATGTGAGCGGAAATGTCACTGATGGAAAGACTGCAAAAGGAGAAAATTGTTGAAACGGTTGAAATCGGTGGAATACAAAAGGCCCGTAAAACTGTTGCGCCCAAAATTGATCCTTTTGAAGAAATAAAATCCAGGATTCATACGAAAATCATTGAAGAAATAAATGGCAGTTCTTTAAAAGAAGATTCTCAGGGTAGTGCTGAAAACCTCGAAAATGAAATATCCGAAATTGTTGAGAAATTTCTTGATACCGAAGGTACATTCATAACAAAATTTGATAAGCAGAAGCTGATCGCTGAGATCATTGATGAAACGATCGGCTTCGGTCCCATAAACAAGTTTCTGCATGATGCCACGGTCTCCGAAATCATGGTCAACGGGCCTAATATGGTATATCTTGAGAGGAAGGGCAAACTGGTTCTCAGTGATGTAACCTTCAAGGATGACCAGCATGTCATGAGGGTCATTGAGAAGATTGTTGCCCCTTTAGGCAGAAGAATCGATGAAAGTTCTCCAATGGTTGATGCGAGGCTTCCAAACGGCTCGCGCGTAAATGTTATCATACCGCCTCTTGCGTTGAATGGGCCTACAATTACCATAAGAAAATTTTCAGAGAAACCATTTACAATAAAGGATCTTATCAATTTCGGAACTGTAACACCTGAAGTGGCAATGCTCCTGAAGGCGTGTGTCGAAGCCAGGCTGAACATTGTAGTGTCGGGCGGCACCGGAAGCGGTAAAACCACTACATTGAATGTTATATCCTCATTTATACCGGAGGATGAACGAATCGTGACTATAGAGGACGCTGCAGAACTTCAGTTGGTACAGGATCATGTGATCAAACTGGAAACACGGCCGCCCAACATAGAAGGCAAAGGTGCCATTACCATAAGGGACCTTGTGAGGAACTCGCTTAGAATGCGGCCCGACAGGATCGTTGTAGGCGAAGTTAGAAGCGGGGAGGCACTGGACATGCTGCAAGCTATGAATACGGGCCATGATGGTTCACTTACCACAGGTCATGCAAATTCTCCAAGGGATATGATATCAAGACTTGAGACAATGGTCTTAATGGCAGGTATGGATCTTCCCATCAAGGCAATAAGGGAACAGATTTCATCTGCAGTTGATCTGATTGTACAGCAGTCAAGACTAAAGGATGGCAGCAGGAGGATCACTCATATTACTGAGGTGACAGGTATGGAGGGTGATGTAATCACGATGCAGGATATTTTTGTATATAAACAGCATGGTAGGGATGAGAAAGGTAAAATACTCGGGGCTATGTCCCCAACTGGAATTAAACCCAAATTTGTTGAAAAACTTGAGGAAGCCGGTATCAGTCTTCCGAATGATATCTTTATACGCTGAATACAAAAGGGGGTATAGCCTTGGAAGGATTTATAATATTATTAGGTTCCATATCCGTTTTCTTATTCACTTACCAGATATTAAAGCTGATTGCCGGTAAACGTGATTATATATCAAGGCTGAATAGCTATACCAATGTCGAGGAAGCAAAAGCTGAAAGTAAAAAAAGCATCAGGAAGGAAAACGGAAAAGTTTTTGGTGGAGTTCTTTCAAAAAGCATCGGGAAAGTAAAATTCCTCGATGGGTACAAGAAAAAACTGCAGACTCAATTGACAAGAGCGCACTTATTGCTGAAGGTGGATGAATTAATCGTATTAAATCTGATTATTTTATTTGTGACAGGTGCATTAGTATTGATGCCGATGGGATCAAGAGGATGGTTGCCTGCTCTTGTTGCAGGGATCGCCAGCTGGAATATACCAATGCTTGTAATTAAAAGCAAGGCTAAAAAAAGAGTAAAACTGCTGAATGAACAGCTGGCAGATGCAATTACAATGATGTCGAATTCCTTAAAAGCAGGCTATAGCTTTTTTCAGGCAGTTGAAATAGTTGTGGAGGAGATGACCGGACCGATATCTGAGGAATTCGGGACACTCCAGAAGGAGATCAACCTTGGCCAGACTACAGAAAAAGCAATGGAAAATATGGCAGCAAGGGTTTCAAGCGAAGATCTGGAACTTGTCATTACAGCGGTCATGATTCAACGCCAGGTAGGCGGCAATCTTTCTGAAGTACTTGATAATATCACTGCAACCATCAGGGACAGGGTAAAAATAAAAGGAGAGATTAAGACTGTAACAGCCCAGGGAAGGATGTCCGGGTGGGTAATATCATTGCTTCCACTTATCCTGTATGTCCTTACTTACATGATTAATCCAACACAGATGAGCCTTTTGTTCACAAGGCCACTGGGCATATTAATGATAGTAATTGCAGTTGTCATGGAACTGATTGGAATAATGACCATTCGTAAAATTGTCCAGATCGAGATATGAGGAGGCATAGAGGATGCTGATATTAATTATTATTATGGCGTTTTTATCCTGTTTTACAATTTGCTATTCCATACTTGTATATATTCAGCGCAGCAGACTTGCTGTGTATTCGAGGCTTGAAGGAATTCAACAATACAACTCCTCCAATGACAATACTGAAATGAACCAGTCTTTGTTTCTCAGAGTATTTCGTCCTATGCTGGACACTTTGGAAAAAGCTATTATGAAAATGACACCTGGTGAGTTGACTACATCACTGGAACGCAAGGTCACCAAGGCTGGAAATCCAGGTAATCTGGCTGTTAAGGATTGGGTAAACCTGCAGGCTGTGCTTGCGGCAGGATTGCCAGCAGTAACCTTACTGACAGGTAGATCTTTTAATGTAAAATTGTCAGGGCTGCTGCTCTGGATCATACTCGAGGTCGCGACCGGTTTGGTGCTCCCGGGGTTCGTACTGGGCAAAATGGCAACTGCAAGACAAAAGCTGATCCTGAATTCATTACCGGATGTTATGGATCTTTTGACTGTAAGTGTGGAAGCAGGGCTTGGGTTTGACGGTGCGCTGCTGAAAGTTGTTGATAAAAAACCAGGCCCGCTTGCAGCTGAGTTTGAAAAGGTACTGCAGGAGATCAAGGTTGGCAGGCAAAAGAAGGATGCATTGAGAGATATGGCGCAAAGAGTCGATATACAGGACCTTACAGCTTTTGTAAGCTCTATAATACAAGCAGACCAATTCGGTGTCGGTATAGCCAACGTATTGAGGATACAGGCAGTGCAGATGCGTCAGAAACGCAGACAAAGAGCCCAGGAAAAAGCGATGAAGGCCCCAATCAAAATGCTTATACCAATGGTAATTTTCATTTTCCCGACATTATTTATCGTGCTGCTTGGACCGGTCGTAATTCAGTTAATAGAACAAATGGGCAAATAATATCAGCTATACAGGGACTGTCTTAAAAAGGCAGCCTTTTTATTTTTAAGAATATAGTTGAAGATGACTGTAGATAATAGTATAATAATGGCATGGATTTATTGGCGTTGTAATGCGGAGGTTTATATGAGAGATTTTTTAAAGGAAATAGAGAATCGTATATTGGTGCATGACGGTTCAAAGGGTTACATGCTTCAGAAGCTTGGACTCAAGGGCGGTGAGTGCGGAGAGTACTGGAATCTGACCAATCAGGATGCAGTCAGAAACGTTTACAGGGCCTACCTGGATGCGGGGTCCGATGTGATTCAGACGAATACTTTCCCGGGGAACAGGGCTATTTTGCATAAATATTCTCTTGAAGATAAAACATATGAAATCAATTACTGGGGTGCCAGGCTGGCACGTGAGATTGCAGGCAGTGATGCTTTCGTAAGTGCTTCAATAGGGTCTACGGGAATGCTTTTTGAACCTTCAGGCGAGTTAAACTTCGATAAAGCCTATGAGATCTATAAAGAGCAGGTGAAGGCCGTGGCAGAAGGCGGAGCTGATATCATCAATTTCGAGACCTTCACCGATCTGGCTGAAATGCGTGCCGCGCTGCTGGCGGCCAAAGAGCAATCGGACCTTCCAGTGATATGTTCCATGGCCTTTGAAAATGGCGGGCGGACACTTATGGGAACAGAGCCCTTTGTTGCCGTCACTGTGCTGAAGTCGCTCGGAGCGGATATGGTAGGAACCAACTGTTCCTTTGGACCGGAGCATATGGTGGGAATCGTAAAGGCGATGTATGAAGCCGGGGGCGGCTATCTCAGCGTAAAGCCCAATGCCGGCCTGCCGCAGGTTATCGGCGACGATGTCGTTTATTCGGAAACTGCGGGGCATTTTGCCGAACTGGCGGCTGAATTTGTTAAATACGGTGCAAGACTGATCGGCGGATGCTGCGGTTCAACACCTGATTTCATCAAGGCTTTAAAAAGTAAGGTCAGCGGCCTTTCACCCGTTCCGGTGGGAGAGTGGAACAGAAATGTCATCACCTCCAATGTCAGATGTGTGGAGGTGACGCAGCTGGATTGGAAGAATACAGGCAGGCTTGATGCGTCCATGGATGCAGGATTAGCGGATGCCTTAAGGATGAATGATCTGTCATATATTGAGGATGCAGCACTTGATCTGGCTACGGAAGGGTATGATGCCATCCGTATAAATATAGATGAAGTAAATGGCGGTTCAGAATTGCTCATGAACGTTGTTGACAGGGTCCAATGGTATGTCAGGGAACCATTGATTCTTGAAACGCGGAATCCGGAAGCGCTTGAAAAGGCATTGAGGATTTACAGAGGGGTTGCAGGGGTCATATCCGGCAATGCTCCGTCCCAAAAGCAGGCGGAATTGAAAGCTTTAACGGCCAGATATGGAAGTATAATTCTTGAACCGCCGATTCTGATTTAAATGCGCTGATCTTTATACAATTATTCTGCAAAAGTTTGCTTAAAAAACAAACCTATTGCACATTAGAAAAATATTGCGCAGCAACGTTTTTGGAACCCGGTATTCTGTAGGGGTGCGCATTGCGCGTCCGATATATGGTTTTCCCGGCACCCTGCGGCGGACGGCCAATGGCCGCCCCGATCATTATCACATTCATTGCGCATACTTTATATAATACGTAACTTTTCTAATATATGAAACCTCTGAATAGTAACTACAGATTAGCCAAGATATAGTTTAGGTAGCCGCGATCATACTATTTGCAGTATGGCGCATTTCAGATACTCGGTTTCCGGTGCTGCAAGCAATATGGGGTGATCCTTTGCCTGGGAGCGGTTTTCTATGAGTCTGACCTTTTTGCGGGAGTCAATTCCTGCATTGTATACGATATCTATGAACATTTCAGGATCAACATGGTGTGAGCAAGAGCAGGTAACGAGGAAACCCCCGCTTTTTAAAATTTTCATGGCACGGAGGTTTATTTCCTTGTAACCTCGAATAGCGCCTTCAACAGAGTTTTTACTTTTTGTAAAAGCAGGAGGATCAAGGATTACTACATCAAAAAGTTCGCCTTTGTCATCATATTCCCTTAATCGGTCGAAAACATTTGCTGCTTCGAAGCTGCAAATGCTGTCGAAACCATTAAGCCTGGCATTTGCGGAGGCGGTCTCTACTGCATGGTCCGAGATATCCAGCCCGAGTACGCTTCCGGCACCATAGGAAGCAGCGTGTAAGGCGAAGGAACCGGTGTGACTGAAGCAGTCCAGTACTTTTCCATCCTTCACAAAAGGTCTCAATGCAGCGCGGTTTTCCTTCTGATCCAGGAAATAGCCTGTCTTCTGCCCCTCGGCAATATCAACGATAAAACGGATGCCATTTTCCTTCATCTCCACATTCGTATCAAAGCTGCCGCGCAGGAAGCCCTTTTCCTGTTGGAGACCTTCAAGCTCCCTTACGTGAATATCATTTCTTTCATAGATACCTAATGGCTTTATCAGATCAGTCAGAATGTCTGCGAGCTCTGCCTTGAACTTCTCAATCCCGAAGGCAGAGGTCTGCATTACCAGTATATCGGAGAATTTATCCACTACAAGTCCGGGCAGGAAGTCCGACTCGGAAAAAACCACTCTGCAGCTGCCGGTATCAGCCACTTTTTTTCGATATTCCCAGGCTGCCTGGACTCTTTTATAAAAAAATCCATAATCGATCTGCTCATGTTCGTATGTAAGTATTCTTATGGTAATTTGTGATTTCGGATTAAAGAAGCCTCTTCCAAGAAAACGGTTTCCATTGCTGTATATATCTACAATATCTCCAGGTTCCGCACCTGCTTCCACCGAGGCAATATCACTCCTGTATATCCATGGATGTCCGTACTCGACCCTTTTTTCCTTGCCTTTGATGAGAAATGCTTTTGACATACAAACTCTCCTTTTGCAGTAGAATCATTTTTGCATATTTATTATACCGGATAATGATGCTTTTAAATCCCGTAATATCTTTATGGAGGACGATGAATCCTTTTCTTCATATCTGCGGAATATGAATACCAGTACAAGCAGCCTTATGAACGCTGAAATAAGGAACAGAAATTGAAAGCTCCCAAATTTGATGCCTGCGAAAAGAGGTAAACCACCTGCAGGGATTGCTGTCCTTGTAAGCTGCATGAATGCTCCGCCGCAAAGGTATGCGGCAGCTGTTCCGATCAGCATGACCACCAGAGTATAATTTGCCAGGTAAATGGAGCGGTTCTTCTCAGGAGCCAGCCAAATGGATTGATTCAGTGCGGTCATCTCAAATCCGGGCCAGAAGATGCCTGTCATGAGGTTTATGAGCAGAACTACCCAAGTGGAGTGCGGCGTGGTGAAGAGCCAGATCAGTGGCAGTATGATGATGGAAGTGCAGCACAGGAACATGACAGGTTTGCTGCCATATTTATCAGCAAGGTTGCCCCATAATCTGATGAAGAAGATGGTACTGAGATTGGCAGCAACCTGCGTAAATAGCGAAATGAGCAGGAAGCTCATTTTCAACTCCTCGATCATATAAACATTAAAAAACGGACCGGCAATATTCACAGAGAAATACCAGAATGCGACAAAAATCATAAATCTGAAATAATTCCGATCTTTGAACGGTTCGGCGAACAGCTTCAGGAAGGGTTGCCTTTTCTTTGGAGCAGTCATGGGAGGATGCTTTATCCAAAAGAACAGGGTAATATCCGCTGTCCCGAGTATTGCTGCAAACACGAAAACTACGGCATATCCGGTGTAGCCATGTATCTTATCCAGAAGCAGCCCGCATAAAAGAGCGGCTACGCCACCCGTTATGGTATATATCATAGTTCTTCTGCCAAAGAACCTGCCTTTTACTTCAACCGGTACAAGATCACCCATCCATGAACTGAAGGCAAGTCCAGCGATTGAGTTTGCTATTGAAGAAATGGCGATTAGTAATGTAATGACGACAATACCTGCTTTCGTCTTATCAGGGTTTAATATAAATGGGATAAATGCGATGACAAACCACAAGGGCCTGTGTATAAAGCCAGCTGCAATGAAAAGCAGACGGCGTTTTCCCGAATTGATCATCACATAGGAGAAAAAAACCTGTATAATTGCACCAATGACCGGCAATGCCATAATGACAGAATAAACAAAATCATTCGCACCGAGTGCTCTGGTGAAGCCGGTCAATGCCGGTCCGTTTATTACAGAAAAAAAAGGCAGTCCAAGTGAGGCTGCTAAAGTCACAAGCATTAAGCTTTTTTTAAGATCATTTCCTGATATGCGGTTATTGCTGTTCAAAATAGCCACCTTTTCCATAGAGAGAATCATTTATCGTTTATATGTTGCAAAGCGTTTTTCTGCAGAATGATATCCGATATTTCTAGTTCTTTCTGATATTTTCTGATATCACCTTCATACAGACTCATGTCCAAAGTCTGACCGTCATTTCCGTATACTGTATTATCTTCGCTTACATACGTGTATTTATACGTTATTACCGATGAATCCCTGAGCACAGCATAACCATTTTCCAATGAAGTGTTAAATATGTCCTTGCCCAGTGCGTGCGGCGCATTGATCCCCATTATGTTGGCAACAGTCGGAAGCAGATCGATTTGACCGCATATCGTACTGTTCACACCCTTTTCAGTCATTCCGGGGATTCGTATAAAGCAGGGTGTCTTATGAATCTTCGTCCAGTTATATTCAGTAAAATTAAAACCGATCAAATCCTTCAGTATATCGGTCTGATCCTTCAATACCGCATGATGATCGCCATAAATGATGATGATAGAATTGTCATAAAGACCTCTGTTCTTTAGGTCGTCAAAAAGCTCTCCGATTGCCTGGTCCACATAATTCGCGGCTTTTACATAATTGCCGGTCATTGTACCCTGATATTTACCAACATCAAAGCCTTTATAATCAGTAAAAGAATTATACGGATGATGACTTGACAAGGTGATGAAAAAGCTGTAAAAAGGCTTGGAACTATCAATTTTCGGCAAGGACTGCCTGAAAAACGATTTGTCACTGAGCCCCCAACCCAGCAGGTCATCCAATATATAATCACCTGCACTGACGAATTTATCAAATCCGACTGCCTTGTACATTTGCGTCCTGTTCCAAAAGCTTGGTTTATATGCATGGAAGGCATATGAAGCATAACCCTGTTGCTTGAGCAGTCTTGGCAGGCTTTCGTAGGTATTTTCCGGGTATTTGAAATAAACAGCGCCGTCCCTGAGCGGGTAGAGTGAATTATTAGTAAGGAATTCCGCATCTGAGGTGTTTCCTTCACCAACCTGATAATAGAAATTTTCAAGGTAAGTGCTGTCATTAATAAATTTATTCAGATTCGGAGTGATGTCCTGTCCGTTAAATTTCGTATTTATAACGAATTGCTGGATTGCTTCCATCTGAACAATAATCAGATTTTTCCCCTTTGCAATGCCCTTGTATTTGTCGCCGACAGCCGTTCTACCGCTGTAAAAGGTATCCAGTTCGTTCTTTTCCACCTTATTTAAAGTATGGTCTGCAAAGAATTTCTCATGTACTTGCGTTTTTATATCTAAATAGTGAAAATAAAAAATACCGAGGTTACTTATCACATTATTGTTATCATAAGTAAATACTCCAGGCGATGATTTGCCGGAAGCGTATTGGAAGAGCCCAAAACAGACGCAGATAATAATGACAACCATGATGATCCGCTTCAAGGGATTGATCCTCGCTAATCCACTGGATGGAAGTTTTTTAAGCATTGAAAGTCCTGCTATGTACAACGGAATAGTTACTGCAAAAATCAGGTCTCCTGTTTTGAACAGGCTCCTGGCACTCTCGGTTATGGAACTCATAAGACCTATCTGGTAAAGTACCGGTATGGTTATTGCATTGTAATAATACCTGAAGTAGAGTGTGTCTGCCAGTAATAGAATGCTGACAAGTATATCTGCAATAAAAAGCGCCAGCAGCCTTTTCCTGTTGAAGAACAGCAATACGAAAACGGTAATTAGCAGGAGAGATGTGAACGTGGCTAGGAACATATTATTGTTTATGGTATTGAAATACGGTTTCTCATTAAGTTCTGTAGAAAATTGGAAGTGGGCACACTTCAACAGCATTCCCAAAATAAATGTGATCCACAGAAAAAATTCTATTATATAGGAAGGATCGATTGTGATTCTGACCGACTTTGGCTGTACTATGATTTTTCCCAATATGTCTCACCTGCCGAGCATCTGTAGTATCTTGAATTTTTTCTTATCTGTAATAGATATCTGCATCAAATAATTTTAACGTAATTCCCTAAAAATTGCAATGCCTATAACGAGGCGAAACACGGCCACCGCATGAATAATATTTTCCGGTCCCAACCCTCCGAACCTGCGATTGTCGCAACAATGACTGTGAATATTACTGTTACCAACTGGTGTTTCATCTGTGGTTTATGTAAACTCTATTAAAAGTGTAACATTTGAGGGCTTTTAACCATAGATATATATTATTGAAATATTTTATGTAAATAGTAGAGGAGGCATATTAATTGATGAGCGATAATGATGAGGAAAGAAAGTATGGTATTTCACAAATACCTGCAAACAAGGAGCCAATGGTTCAACATGAAGTCAAACCACCGCAGGAAACTGTAAATGCACTTATTGATGCGCTTGTTTTCTGTGAATTTTTTAAGGAAATACAAGAGACGGAAATTAAGACTTGGCGAAATATCAAGTGTATTGAAAAGTGCTTTGTAGAGGTAATTGATAAAGAGATATACTGCTGTAAGGAAAAAGGCGGATGGATAGTAAGCATTGTCTACAAGCTGATTATTGAGTATACTACAGACTATGGCTTTGAGCATAAGGTGATAAAAACTGTTGAGTTCAATAAATGTATTCCGTTCCCGCTTACTGAAAAGCATGACGACCATGGATTGATTGATTTTGCAAAAGCAACTCCCAGCCTGTTTGTTGAAAATGTTGATTGTATTGATATTAAATTTAAAAACATTGATTGCAACGCGTTCATCAAGGCGGTTGTGGAACTGGATTTCAAAGTCTTAGCGACAATCAGGAAGGATTATAATATTCTTGTCACAGGGCCTGTATGCTGATATTGAACTTCTTATTTGCTATTTGATGCGGTTACCAGCTGTATTTCTTTTATAGCATTGTGTAACAATTGAAAAATGCTGAGGATTTGTGTCCTCGGCATTTTTCAATTGCGGGATTGTGAAGTTATCGCCAAAAGTGTCTGATGTTCGATGCACCGGACACTTTTACTATCACTTCTTTCTCAAACTCTTCAAGTATTCCTCAGTTACATTAGCAAAACCTGTACCTGGCATTAATGATGTGCATGCATCATTTTTATCAGGATCAACTGCCGGATTCTTCTTTATGCGTGTCTTCTTCCTTTCTGTTTCACTAAGGTAATTTTCCTTCAAACTGTTTATTTCTCCGCATATGCTGTCCATTTTCTTATCAAAAGTATAAATATATTGTTTTAGTGTATCTATGGTATTTGATTGTTGTCTTAACAGCCCGGTATAATAGGATTGTTGTTTTATCAATTGACAAATAAACAACCTGATTTCTTCAATAGCCATATTTTCCCGGCTTTCACTGAAATCGTTCAGGAAAGCAAGTCGCAAGCCTTTTAAAATTTTGCCAGGCAACCGGTTGATGCAGCTGTCTCTATATTTATCCCTGATATTTGATTTGTAGGATATGCAATATAAGGGTGATGAATCGTGAAAATCATACGTAACCTGACTTCCCCAGGTGTGCCCGTTGTCGGTGGATATACGGTATGATATGCAGTTATTCTTTACCCAGTATATTATAATGTGATTTCCAATTGTCAGAATAGAGGAGTTGCAGAACAAATGACTGGAGCTTCCTGCTGTTTTGACGGTCCAGGGATTTTTAGTACCGGATGCTTTAACAGTGCAGTTCATATCTACCGCTTGCCCGGATCTCATTTGCCATAGTAAGTATATATTGCCAGGGCAATCAACTGCAGCCGAGAGGATATCCTTTTCTGAAGCGCTACTGCATAATACGCAAAAATCAGTCCACGAATCAGTGCTTGCAATATATTTTATATACCCAAGAACATAATTAGAATCCATCTTTTTTTTATAAAACAAATAGGGGCATTTTGATGTATCCATTGCCAGGGTATAGGGGAGATTTTCATATGTAATACTGTCAAGAAGCTCTGGAGATGAAATGATTCCATTATGATCCAATGCCTGAAGGACAATTTGAGTATTAGCGGGAGATCTGCCGAGATAAAGCAGAACTAATTTGCCGCCGGCTATGAAAACATCAGGATACCTATCCTGAGGGACAATACTGCATTCACAATTGACTGGAGTGGAAGATATATTCATATTATCATTCAATTGTATGTAGTTCATACCTTTATTATTCTGGCAGAGAATATGGATCGTATCCTTGCTATCAATACATACTCCAAACC
>WSSedL1CaDRAFT_10001573_pt1 | contig 13029 bp, 12 predicted proteins | sample WetSurSL1Cattail_FD_9464 | JGI IMG/M metagenome (IMG submission 9464)
TTCGCTGTATAACCCGTTCGTGGTTGCGGCGCCCGGCGACAAGGTGAGCGTGGTCTATACGGGCATGTTCGAGAACAAGACGGTCTTTGAAACGAACACGAACTCTTCCCCGATCACGTTTACGGTGGGCTCGGGCCGGATGATCAAGGGCTTTGATGCGGCGGTGCAGGGGATGAAGATCGGCGAGACAAAGACGGTGACGATCCCCTCGGACCAGGCGTACGGCCCGTACGATCCGTCGCTGGTGCAGATTGTCCCAAAGAGCATGTTCCCGGCGAATACGACACTCTACCCGGGTGAGCCGTTCGGGTTCCGCAGCGCGGCAACCGGGCAGTCGTACCTGGTCCACGTGGTTAATGTGACGTCAAAGGGCGTTGCGGTCGATGCGAACTCGGCGCTTGCGGGCCAGGACCTGGTCTTTACGATCAAGGTGACGGGGATCACGAAGGCGGGCTCCGGCAGTTCGGCTGCGGGAAGCTCGTAATTTTTTCTTTTTTTGGATTTTTCACGGTAGTTCTCCGGGAGCCTGCGGCTCCGGCCGGGATGCCGTCGGGTAACGCTGCCAGTTCCTTACCGGGGGTTCAGGGACACAAAAGCAGACAAACGCTTTTACCCGGGGGATATAAAAGGGGAGGTATGAAGCCGCAGCGGTACTGGATTGTGGTTGCATCCCGGGAACATGTCATGCTTGGCGTAACCGGCGGGTTTGCGCAGGCAAATCATGGCAAGCGGTCCGGCCTTTCCCGGATGCACGCCGGCGATGGTATCATCTACTATTCCCCCAAGGTCTCGTTTGGCAAAAACGAGCCCCTCCATGCATTTACAGCCCTTGGCACGGTCGCAGACGAAGAGATCGTCCAGGTGGAGATGACCCCGGATTTTGTCCCGTTCCGGCGGAAGGTGGACTACCTGTACACGGGAGAAATAACGATCGAGCCGCTTGTCGCGGACCTCGGGTTTATCCGGAACAAGAAGTCATGGGGGTACGTCTTCCGGTTCGGCCTGCTCGAAATACCGCAGCCGGATTTTGCCGTGCTCCTGAGGGCGTTTGAAAAGTCGGGGACCAGGCTCCCGTCAGCCTGAGCCGGGGATCCCGTGATCGCAGGAGGACCCGGGGGGACTCAAGGCGGCCCCGGTACGTTCTATCAGAATCTATCAGTTTGTGATAAACGGATAGATTTTTAATAGATGTCTTTGTATGGGCTTATCCGGTCATAACACCCGCCCGGGTACTGTAATGCGGCTGACAGAACCCTGCGGTTTGTGGATACCGGGCGCTGATTTTTTCTAATCCTCAGTCCGCGATCCACACTTTTTTTCAAATCTTCACCAACCGATCCGCCTTTTTTTTGTAATCCTCAGATCGCGACCCGCTCTTTTTTTCAAATCCTCACCAACCAATCCGCTCTTTTTTTGTAATCCTCAGCTCGGGACCTGAACTTTTTCTGAAACTCTCAGCAACCGATCCGCTCTTTTTTTGTAATCCTCAGCCCGGGACCTGAGCTTTTTTTGAAATTCTCAGCAACCGTGCCGGACTTTTTTTGAAAAGAACGGCCGGGAGATCCCAGGCCTCGTCGGAGAAAGTGATGATTATTAGTGGGCAGCCCCTGTCTGGCTAAAAGGGAGGGGCGCTCTTTTTTTAGAATCCTCAGCCCGGGACCTGAACTTTTTTTGTAATCCTCACCAACCGATCCGTTCTTTTTTTAGAATCCTCAGCCCGGGACCTGAACTTTTTTTGTAATCCTCACCAACCCATCCGCTCTTTTTTTGTAATCCTCAGCCCGGGACATGAGCTTTTTTTGTAATCCTCACCAACCGATCCGCCTTTTTTTTGTAATCCTCAGCTCACGACCCGGACTTTTCCGGAAATCTTTGGCTCGGGTTTTGCGGCACCTGCCATGCCCTCCCGAAATTCCGGGGTCGTAAAACCGGATTTTCGGCCGGCCGCGCCGCGATCCCTGCAGCCGGGTAAAAACCGCCCGGGCCGGCCCCGGATCCGGGCCGTTAAATTGCTCCGATTCCCCCGCAACCATTGATATAACCGCGGGGTTCCGTGTATCTTAAATACTCAAATTATTGAACAGTGAATTATACAATGTCCCTGAATTTCTGCACAAAGCTCGGATGGAAGGCACGGAGGCTCGGGTACCCGCGGAAAGACGCGGCCCGTATTGCCCGGTGCTGCCAGTTCCTGATGGCGTTTGCGTGCGGACTTTTAGGGATCTATGGCATTGCCACCCCCGGTATCCACGGGGCGCCTGCCGGCGCCGGGTACGGATCGTCAACGTCCCGTGCCGGCCTGCTTTTCTTTGAGGACGTTGCCCTCATACGTTGACCGCCGGTCCTGAACAGGGACAGGATCTTTCGCGGGGTGGTGTTCGCACGAGAGCCCCGGCCGTACCCGGCCGGTAACGATTCTCTTAAAAACCCCCCGCCCGCACCGGTCATGCCCCCTGCCCGGCCGGCGTTGTACAGCCCTCATGTGGCAGGGCAGGACATCCCCGCTTTTGCCATTGATCGATTGACGAACACGAAAGGAAAAGAACAAAAAAACGGAGTTGATGTTGACCATGACCGAATTAACCGCGGTTACAGGAGACGTGGCCGAACCCGGCCTGAATGCATCCGGTGCCCTGAAAAGCAGCCGGATTAATTCCCTGCAGGGAGTACCGGCAGAATCTGCCGGCACTGCCTCAGGTGTACCAACACTGATCCTCCGGACGAGCACGGGAGGTGAACTTGCCCTCGGCCCGGAGATCTATACCCGGTGCAACGCGGTGATCATCGACGCGATGCGCATTCTGGAATGCCTCGGGTATCTCCCCGTTCTCGTGCGGAAGTCAAAGATCCCGCTCGATCTTATCGCGATCCGGCCGGACGGGGCCATGATTATCGAGGTCGCGCGGTCCCGGACACCGATCCCCAATGCCAAAGTGGTCTGTACGCAGTGCAAAAAAGAGATCGGTTATCTCCGCATGATGAAGCCCTCGTCGCAGTTCCGGAAGATGCTCTGGGTCTATTCGCCCCAGTGCCGGTGGAGGTTCTACGATGTGTTCCCCGGCGGGGTCTGGCTGGCGAAGGATCTGATGGAGGGGGATGGGAGGAAGTAAAATTTTCCCATTTTTTTTAGCAAATGAAATATCCTACGAGAAGATTCTCGGATTGCCGGATTTTTTTAGCATAAATCAGAATTGGCTAATATTAAAAGAATAATATGATCTATCGATTGAAATGTTTGAACGGGCTACGGTTGGAGAATGGGTGATATTAGTTCTATCTGCAATATTCGCGTTGATAGTAGCATTTTCAAAACAGAGCGACGGCGGAGGAATCCATTTTTCAACAATTTTCAGTGTATCGTTTATTATTTTCTTAATTATTCTGTATATCTTGTATTGGATTGTAACAAAGCTCTATCCAAAAAGTGCAAATTGGGGTGTCATTGGATGGACTCTTGCTATCATAGGTCTCAGTTTTCTCCTATGTATTATGCTGGCGGTAATCGCAGCATTTGTATTTGGAATGGCGGGAGACACAACAGCCTCTGCACAAACTGGACAGAATACTAACCCAACAGTTTCGGCTTCAACAATTGCTGCCCAGGCAACCATCATCAATTCAAATACTCCCGCAAATTGGGGACAATACGCGAATAATGAGGATCAGTTTATTATTTTCAAACCCTCGGACTGGAGCGCAGAACAATTAGATAAGTCTGAAATTTTTGATAAGAGCGACTCTGATTATTCACTAATGATGGAAAAAGCAGTGTATGTTTTCACTCCGAATATGAAAGGATTTGTAATAATTTATGGAGTAGATGCCACAGGTACACTTTATTCCATATTTGACGATAAAGAAAAAACCAAAATCTCCGATGAACTGTATGACCAGATAGTTGACGGAGTAAAAAAAAGTGGATCTGACAAAGTCAAATTTACTTCGATTGTAAAGGACAGTAATTATTATTTAATCAACGGAAATCCAGCTCGCCGTATGACACTGTACATGACTGCAAACGGAGAGTCCCTATCCGGGGATTGGTATGTCATTGCCCACGGCAATAAATATTATATTCTTGGGTATTCTGCAATGAATGGCGCGACACAGTCCGACTCATCAACTGCAACAACCATAATGCAAACATTTGCAACAATGTAATTCAATTAATAGATATAGTAATTTTTAACCATTTTGGGAATAAATCCTTTACGGCGTTATCTGATCACACGGTTCCAGTTTTTAATTATTTTAATAGGGTAAATGCACACGTGGATAAAGAAAGTCTATGATACAGTTATGGAGAATTGGAATAATCTCGCATTACAAAATTTTCAGGAACATTTTTTGACCATTCTTCCCATTTTTCTTTCACCCTATCCCATAATGGTATTAATTTAACCCTCAGATCTACATCACCGGAATAATACAAGAAGCCAGGAATAAGTGCAATTGAATATGAGAGGCCATGAGTGGTACCACAGTCCATGCAATTTTGTAATTTTTTAAACTCCGTGACTGCTTCAAAAAGTTCTTCATTAAGGTCTGAATGTTTTCTCTGTAAATCTTCAATTAATCCCTGTGTTTGTTTCACAATATCCGCAATTTCAGCTAGAGATTTTACATCTAGTTTCTGATTTTCCAGTGCAATAATAACATCTCGGATAATTTGCTTATCGGCACTGTCCAATTTTGAGAGAAATGCACCAATAATCTTCTGCTCAGAAATATCAAATCTTGAAAGAATTCCATGTTCGAGTGCAGCGATATGGACATCAATGTCGCAAACTTTAGAATGTGTTTGATTACAGGTGAAATCTATACTCAAAAGAATCTCTTTAATATCCATAAGCGAATTATCAATGCATTGCTGTTCATTTTTAATGACAGAATCTTCAATAATTGTAAGAAGTCCTTGAATCGCTTGTCTGATATCCTGGGGGAGATTCGAAATTTGGTGATTTATAATCTGGAATGTTTCTCGCGTCACGATCTGAACATTGGTTCCTTCTCGAATTTGTTTTCCAAGGCGGTAAATAGATGTACCCAAATCAGTATATGGCAAACCTTTGTTCCTAGTGAAAAGACAAATTTCCGTGGCGTGGGTATAGATTCTTTCGGTAATTCCATCAATATCTCGTTTGACAATCTGTGCTCCTCGTAGCATTAACTTAGCGGCATAGGGTCTTTTCCCCTCAATAGATTCTATTATTGCTTCTGCTTGAGTGCAATATTGATTGCAGGATATAAGGTGAGTGCGAATTACAGATGAATCAAAGGAAGGCAGCGTTTCAATTTCTTTGATTGCATTTGCCAAATTCTCAATTATTGCGATAAGTTGCTCGCGTGTATCTGATCCAGAAATTGCATTTTTAGCTTCGGAAATGAATTCTTCGACCTTTACTCTGGAATCTTGTTGTCGGAATGTAAGTGCATAAAATGCCCGATAAAGCGGGAAACAAACTTGTGAGGGATTATTTTCACCAATCTTATTAGATTCATTAAACGATTTTTCAAAGGATCCGAGCGCGTTTTCAAGTTCTAATCGAAATGCGGCATCAGTCTCCAGACCACATGCAATCTGGATTGACACTTTTCCAGCAGAATGATATGCATAACTACGAACTGATGGTTCAGGATCATGTGTCAATATTTGAATCGCGTTTTTTGCAGAGTTCTTGTCTGTAATAAATAAATACGATTCCCCAATTGCATATGCCACTCTCTTACGTACATAAGAATCCGAATCATTGGTTAAGTTATGAAGATCTTTCCAAGCTGTTTTTTTATCAGGCATAGCGGCAAAGGCATCCCCAATTACCTCGGCTACTGTCGCTCGAACGTTAAACGTACTATCCCTTGCTAAATGGTGGAGATCATTTTGGGCCACTTTCTTGTTAGGTAAATGAACAAACGCTACCCCAATAGAATATACTGCTCTCCTTCGCACATCAGAATATTTATCCCGTGATAAATTGTGAAGATCCTTTTGGGCCAATTTTTTATCAGATATCTGAGCAAAGATCTCACCAATGGCTTCTGCGATTCCCCATCGGACCTCATAGGTACGATCTCGTGCCAATTTGTGGAGGGCTTTCGATGCTGTCACTTTATCCGGTATATGAAAAAAAACCTTCCCAAGAAGCTCTGCTACCTCCCATCGGACAAGCGGATCCTTATCCAGGGTTAAGCGATAGAGGTCGTTCCATGCAGCGATTTTATCGGGCACATGGACAAAAACCTTGCTGAGCGTTTTGATGGCTTCCCATCGGACAGCTGAATCCTTATCATGAATTAAGCGATGAAGGTTATTCCAATCTTCGAGATTGTCGGATAATAAGTGAAAATGAGAGGTCAGCTGATTTGCAGCCTTTATTCTATCCCATTTGATAGGACTAGTTAATTGATCGCGAATCACGTTTTGAGGAATACGTTCTTCAGTCAACGTGAGATACTAGGGAGTATTATAAAAAGAAGGTTTCGTTTAATCATCGGCCCATACTTTTTTGTTTCGTGATATGCACTTGGGGCATTTTTTAATAATTCTCCAGTTTCATCTACTAAATTGCTCAAATTTTTCATTACTTATGGACATTATACGTAACTCTGACGAATTTGTTAGGGAGCCAAGATTCCTTTCAAATCCCGCTCCTTTTGGGCCGACCCAAAATTTCGAAAAGTCATTTGATAAAAATACACCTACAAATCCCGCTATCAAAAGTAAAAACATTAGAGCAAATGAGTACTCCGAAATTTTTTGAGATAGGAATAAAATTACTGGGATTATGAGGAATAAGCAAAGGCAAACTGCAATAACATCACATCTTGAAGTGGTGAATACAGAATATTGGGGTAAATTTTTTTTGAGCAGACGCAGATTTTTATGTGCTTTTGAATTTGTATCATCTAATTCAATTGCCTTACTAAATTCCACTCTGGCACGGTTCAGATTGAAATGTGTTCGAAAGTTTTCATTTTTTTGAGTGAAAATCCAGCCCAAATTGTTATGAATTTTCGAAAGGAGAGAGTTATCCGCGTTTGAAAGTTCCAATGCCTGTTGATAAACAGTTATGGCGTCTTCAAAGTATTTTTCATCTGTTAAAATATCTCCCAAATTACTGAGATTTGTGGGGTTTGAAGGATCTTTTATAAGTGCCATTCTAATCTCCTCTTCTGCATCAGAATACCGTTCTAATTTCTGTAATAGTTCCGCATAATTACTGTGGATATCTGCGTTATTTGGAGCATATATTATGGCTTTTTGGAAACTAGCCTCTGCTTCTTGATACTTTTTCATCTCAAATAGCAGGACCCCATATTCATTATAAATAGAGGAATCGCAGGGATCTAACTCAATGGCTTCTTTACACTGTTCTTCTGCTTCAGAATATCTCTTCACATGTTTTAATAGGGATGAATAATTTTGATGAGCCGATGAGTCAGCCGGTTTTAATTTTATAGCAATTTTATATTCTTTTTCAGCCTCGCAAAATTTCCCTAATGCGGTTAAAACATTTCCATAATTACTATGGAAACGAGAAATATTGGGTTTTACTTCTATTGCAGTTTTAAAATGTTTTCCAGCATCATCATATTTTTTCAAATCGTAATAATAAGAACCTAAATTGTTATGGGAACGAACATTTGTTGGATCCAACTCAATCGATTTCAGATATTCCTGCTCAGCTTCATTTTCCCTACCCATTGAACTAAGTAGAAGTGCATAGTCGAAATGATATTTGGAATCATTCGGGTCGATATCTATTGCAGCCTTTATTTGATTTTCGGCCTCCTCTGATCTTTTTAATTGTTCCAACAAAATAGAATAATTGGAGTGAACATCTGCACGGTTTGGCATTAATTCAACAGATTTTTTAAAATATTTTTCAGACTCTCCATATTTCTCTAACTTGAATAACAAGGTGCCATAATTTGAGTATCGTATTCCATTATCGGGATCCAAGACAACAGCTTTTTTAAGATAGTTTTCTGCCTCTTCAAATTTGCCTTTATCTTTTAATATTTCCGCATAAAGTGAATAAGCATCTGGATTCTCTGGGGATACTTCAAGAAACTTTTTAGAATATTTTTCAGCTTCATCTAACTTTTTAATATTGATTAGGAAATCACAATAATTCAAATAACACAATTCTTGCTTGGGATCCAGCTCTATTGCTTTTTCATAATACTTATATGCCTCATCATAGCGCCCAGATTTCTGTAAAAAGAATGCATAGTTACAGTTTATCCCAGCATTATTTGGGGCTAATTTGAGAGCGATTTTAAAATGTTTTTCAGCTTCAGACGCTCTTTTTGATTCAGCTAATAATATTGCATATTTTAAATGACTGCATTCATTTTCCGGGTTAATATCTATAGATTTTTTGAAATGTTCCTCAGCTTCATTTATTTTATTCGCATTAAGTAAGAGCTCAGCAATATTACAATGAGCGCAATAGTTTTTTGGATCTGACTCAATATCTTCTAGTAATTCTTTCTCGCTTTTTAAAGAATCTGTCATATAGTCTTTCCCTACTTAGTATGACTAATAATTATTACAACAAATTAAAGTATTTCTATTTATATCGCGATTTACGGAACGCTTCAGATTAGACCTTCCCAGTGCACACTTTAATCTAAATAATTTCTTCCAAATCCATTGACACCATTTCCTCTTTTTGCACGCCAATCGTCCCGGATCCCTGATCCGGCCATAACCCGGGCTCGGATTCCCACCCCCCGCGTACCCCTATTATCCCGACCGGCCCACAGGTATGTGTCAAAGGGGCCCCCGAGACAGCAGAAAAAGAAAGAACAAAAAAGGACGTGAAAAAAATGGCAGATTTCCAGGATGGAACAACCACAAAGACTGCCTTCCGCAACCTGACAAGCCCGATTGCGGACCCGGCGACGTTTAACGCGATCGTCCAGGCAGTCATCGTATCGAACCCCCTCGGATGTGTATCCTACATCTCCGCGGGTGAAACACACGCAGGTGTGGAAAAGACCAAGGAAGCCTACACCGCAAAGATCGTGTACCAGGACTCCGACGCAAAAGTCGTCGGCGCAATCTCAGACCGGTACACCAGCCTTGCCGGGTTCAACGCCGGCGTAGCTGTGATCCTCGCGGCAGGCACCCTCAGCACCGCCCACGGCGGGACCGTAGCACGGGACACCGACACCGAAACATACTCGGCGACCCTCAAGTGCCACGACCCCAACGGCGAGCTGTACTACCTCCACTTCAGCAGGGATCGGATCATCATCGCTTCCTACACCGACGAAGCGATCCGGACCAAGGTCGAGACCTGGGCCGACACCGAAACCGCCCTTGCCTGAAGGTGAGCGCGATGGACACCTCGCTCATCATCACCGGGGCATTCCTCGGCACGGGACTCCTCGCCTACGTGGTCATCCCCGGGCTCCTCGTCATGTGGGACCGGGTCCTCGACCACATGGAAGCATCGGAAGCGAACAAAAAAGTCTGATCGACAGGGGGAAAGAGCCCCCTGCCATCCCTTTAAAAAGGATTCAATTTTTGAAAAGAAAGCTTGTGAAATCTCCTCAGATCATTGCGATGATCGCCGCCTTAAAAAAAGGGACATCCCCACGCGGATGGAACAAAAAATCCCTTCCCACCGCCGGGCACCTTATGGGGTCCCGATGAGGCGGCCCCGGACAATCCTGTACCGCAACTATTCAGGATCCTACAAAGAGCGCATCGTCCAATCCTTTAAAATGCAGGTCGCCGGTCATAACCTTCCCGCCAGCCTGCCGTGCCGTTGCAAGGATGATAGCGTCAGCAGTTCCGCCGGGGAACCCATCGTTTCTCAGGTAGCCGGCAGCAGTTGCGATCTCCTGATCGACAGTTACCACCCGGCCAACCGTAGTGATCAGCCGGAGCATCTCCTCCAGGAGATCCCGGGGATACCCATTGTATTTCCGTACGATCTCGGTGATGGTGATCGCGGATGTCAGTAATGCAACGTCTCCCGGGGTCTCGATAACCTCTCTGATTGCCGGGTCGGACCCACGGAAATACTCGATCCAGACCCAGGTATCAATCACCAGGTACTCGATGGGAATCGTCCTCCTCCCGCACAAAGGGTGGCATTTCGGGGGTACAGCCAAACATTGATTTTATGGATGTCTTCCGGGCGGTAATCAGGAACTTTATTACCTCATCGTAGGTTTGCAGGTTATGGCACTCCTTGAGGGTAGTGAGCTCCTCCTTGGTATCGGCCAGCAGCTGGATGGTGGTCGTCGCTGGTTTCTGTGAATCCGCAGACATAATCCGAATTATAGCACTATAACACTATAATAGTATTGGAAAAATGAGGTATTTCCCCGGGTAAACGACACCCCCGGCTATCGCAGGCCTCATTCCAGCCACGCAGTGACTCCGTTTACGGAGGGCCGGATGGAAGGGGACAGGGGGCCCGGCAGCGTATCCCGTGGTGACAGGCCAAAAAAACGGGCAAAAATATATCCCTTATCCAAAAATAACATGGATACGTGGCAAAAACCACAAATGAACGAAAATAACCGGAAAAGGAAGTGATTACCACGTCGCACAAAGAAAAGAAGGCTGTTGCCCCCGCATCAAAGACTGCTCCCGTAGCAGCAAAGACTGATGCCAAGAAGACCGGCAAGAAGTAAGCCTCAGTTCATTTTCATTTCCCTATTTTTCCATCATATTCTTTATTAAAAACGGATTCACCCGGGCGGCGGTATCCGGCGGTTTGTCACCGGTTCACAAGCGTTTACCGGCGAGCGTACGGCAGGGTACGAAAGATCGCCGGAACAGCAGGAGTGATGAGACGAGGACGAAACCCCTTCTCCGCAAACACCGAAAGGGCCCTTATTTTGGCGTACCCGGGGAAATAATCCTCTGGTTCCCGAGCGGGCAGTACCCGACACGGGATAGATCCCTCTGCATCATCAGGCACCGGGCAATCGACCCTTCCGAGGAAGGGGCATACTGATCGCAATGGATCTCTTCGCAGAACTCCTCAAGCATATGCCCCAATGAACCGGGCGGGGAGTTAAAGCTGATGCAGGAACCTGGGGAAAAACGGGCATTCGGACGCTTCCCTCCCGGCTGCCGCACGGAACAAGGCAGCAGATTTCCCCAGAAGATACGGAAACCGGGCCGGCGCGAGGAAAAAAGGGAACCCTATGACAATCCCCGTTTTACCGGGGATTATCCTCTGCAACCGCGGAAAGTACCGCCGCGATCACCGCGATCACGGCCGCAGCGATAAATGCCACCGCAAAGCCCTCCACGATGATCTCCATCGGGATCTGCGCCACCGGGGTATTCGGGTTGAAGTTCTTGTTGGTCACCACCGTAAAGAGGGCGATCGTACCCATCAGCGCAATCCCCACCGTCTCCCCCACGTTCTTCATCGTGGTCATGATACTCGAACCAAGTCCCTCCTCGTCTTTCTTGCTCTGGCCGAGGATCTGGTTCATATTGGGCGGGAAGAAGACCCCGAGCGCAATACCCACGCAGAGCAGCGTACCTGCAATAAAGAGGATACCTGTCTGTTCCGTAAAGAGGCTGATCAGGAAAAACGCCACGGCAGCAAACACGGCCGCCCCCGTGGCAAGCACCCGGGAACCGATCTTGTCCGAGAGGCTGCCCGAGATCGGGCCAAGGACCATGAGCGCAAAGGACGGCACGGCAAGCAGCAGGCCGGCCACATAGACCTGGTACCCCATCACGCCCTCAAAGAAGAACGGCAGGAGGTACTGCACGCCGGCAAACGCAAGCATCATCGCCGCAGCGGCAAGGCTTGCGGCAAGGAAATTTTTGTTCTTGAAGAGGTCGAAGTCGCAGAGCGGGTCGTTGCACCGGGTCTCCCGGAACACAAAGAGCACCCAGAGAATGGCCGAGACACAGAAACTGCCGATAATTGCGGGAGATGTCCAGCCCAGGCTGAGCCCCTCGTCGATGGGCCAGAGGAGGGTGGCAAGCGCAAAGAAGAAAACGACCGCCCCCGGGTAATCGAATGCCCCGGTCTTTACCGGGTGCCGGTCCTGCGGGATGCACTTCATCCCGAGGAGCACCGCACAGATCCCGATCGGGACGTTGATAAAGAAGATCCAGTGCCAGCTCACGTACTGGGTTAAAAGGCCGCCGATGATCGGCCCTGCCGCGATCCCCACGGAGATCACCGTTGCAAGGATCCCCAGAGCCTTTCCCCGGATCTCTTTGGGGAGATAGATAGCAATCATGGCCGGGCCGATCGCTTCGAGAGCCGCAGCGCCGATCCCCTGCACAAAGCGCGAGCCGATCAAGGCGTCGATACTTCCCGAGAGACCGCAGAGCAGCGACCCGATGGTAAAGACGGCAAACCCGGCAATGAAGATCTTTTTGAAGCCATGCATGTCGCCGAGTTTCCCGAAAACCAGAAGCAGCCCGCTCAAGACAAGCAGGTAGCTCATGGCAACCCAGGAGACCTCGGACATGGGGATATGGAACGATTCTGCGATCGTGGGGAGCGAGATGTTTACGATGGTTGAATCGAGCGATGCCATGAAGGAGGAGAGGGCAAGGATGAAGAGAACGAGTTTCTGTTCCCGTGCACTGAGTGCGGCCGGTACTTCCATAGGGAATTTTCAGGCGGGGTCTTCAGATATAGGTTTCGGGTTTGCTCCCGGCCGGGCCGGACCGGGCCGGGGTCACCAAGAAAAGCCGGATCCCTCCCGATCTTTTTATCAGGGAAGGCCCGTCAGTGGGAGGCACAGGATATGCACGGGTCGTATCCCCGGATGATCAGTTCGGCGAGCTGCCAGGGCGAACCGGCAAGGGCAAGGCCCGCCGTTGGCATGTTCCATGACGTGGGAACGAGCATCTTAAAATAGATCACCTTTCCCTCGCGGACGCGGGCGATATGGACCAGGGTTCCGCGGGGGGCCTCGTTTGCCGCCCAGCCCAGGCTGCCGTTGCCGGGCGGGATGCAGGGCGCAAGCACCGGGCCGGCGGGGTCGAGCCGGTCGGTACAGTCCGCGAGTTCGGCTGCG
>WSSedL1CaDRAFT_10001574_pt1 | contig 13028 bp, 9 predicted proteins | sample WetSurSL1Cattail_FD_9464 | JGI IMG/M metagenome (IMG submission 9464)
TCTTTATCATGGCATGATCAACACAAAACTAAACTATGCTAATTGTCCCAATAATCCCATTAGCGGGACCGCCATATCGCAAAACTTCAAAGCAGGTGGCGAGCCATCGGTTGATCTGGGGAATTCAATTTTAAGCTTCCACAACAGCTGCGACGGCAGAGCTCATGTTGATTTCGCCAGTGGCAAATACCTTACCTACAACAATAAATATATTTCATTGGATTTGAAATAACGATTTTAGGGATTATTCCAAACCTTTCTTAATTTTGTTATTAATCAAAAATCCGGTTAATATGGCAAATCTTCAAACCACCTATATGGGGCTAAAGCTCCAAAACCCCTTAATCGCGGGAAGTTCTGGATTGACAAATTCAATAAAAAATATCAAAGAACTGGCAGATAAAGGGATTGGTGCTATCGTACTAAAATCTGTTTTTGAAGAACAGATTCATCACGAAACCGAAAATAACATTGCTAAAGAGGAAGGTGGAATTAAGAATTACACGCAGGCTCCTGAAACAATATTCAAAAAACGTATCCATGACGATGAAGCTTATTCTTACATATATGAATACGCCAAAACCCATACGCTTAATAAATACATCGATTTTATTAAGGAAGTAAAAAATGAAGTAAAAGTTCCCATTATTGCCAGCATCAATTGTGTAAGTAATTACGACTGGCACAACTTTGCCAAACAAATACAGGAAGCGGGCGCCGATGCCATCGAACTGAATATTTATATCTTACCTTCGGATTTCAGACACAATGCCGATGACAATGAAAAACTTTACTACGAAATATACAACGAGGTAAAAAGATATGTCACCATTCCCATTGCCATAAAGCTTGGGTATTATTTCTCAGCGTTGGCGCAGTCTGTAGAAAAATTATCCAAATGTGGGGTTAATGCACTTGTTTTATTTAACAGGCCTTACAACCCTGATATCGATATCAACACAATGAAATTTACCATATCCAATATTTACAGCTCTGAAACTGAATATTCACGTACGTTGAGGTGGATGTCAATTCTGTCGGGACATGTGCAATGTGATATGGCCGCAGCTACCGGCATACATAACCACGAAAGTGTAATAAAACAATTACTTGCAGGCGCCACAGCAGTACAACTGGTTTCAACCTTATACAAAAATAAATTCGATATAATTCCCGAAATTCTTACAAACATGACCGCTTGGATGGAGAAACACAACTTTAATTCCATCGACGATTTCAGGGGAAAGCTAAGCAGCAAAAACCTCGAAAACCCTGCAGCCATTGAACGGGTACAATTCATGAAGTTGTATGCTGGAATTGAGTAAAATAAGAATTACCATTCGTATAAATGTTACAATAAACCTTATAAACTATATTATCTTAATTCCAAAATAGATGAAAACCTTATTCTTTTTAAGTATAATGATGTTATTAATGGTATCTATTAATGCTCAAACCATAAACATAACTGTTGATGCGGCTTCAAACCGTAAAGCAGTTTCACCTGCAATTTATGGGATCAACAATGTTCTTTCGGATGACCCAGCTGAAACATTACCTTCCGATCCTGCGGTTCCATTTGATTGGAGTAATCCCCAAGCAAATAAAACAACCTGGACTCGCCTTAAAGATGCAGGTATTAAGCTGTTCCGGGACAATCATGGAAATAATGCCACCAAATATAATTGGCGATTGAAATTATCCAGTTCCCCGGATTGGTACAATAATGTGTATGCCAGCGATTGGGATTTTATGGCTCAAAGCTTACAAACAAATGTCCCCGGGGCTCAAGGACTGTCTGCTTTCCAACTTATAGGAAAAGCGGCCTCTAGCACTTCACATAACTTTAACGATTGGGCTTATGATGGTTCATCCGGTGGCAATGCTACGAGTAATTGGGCAGGTGGTGGTGGTCCAGCCTCTGTGGGTGGTAATGGTGGTAATGGAGATCCAAACCTTTACCTAAAGGACTGGCCTGCTGATTCAACGGTAAAGATATTGGACAAATGGTTTGGCACTAGTGGGCTCGGCCTGAGCAAAACAGTATTCCCCTATTGGAACATGGACAACGAACCGGAAATTTGGAGTGGCACCCATGATGATATTATGCCAACACAACTTACGGCAGAAGAGTTCATGCAGAAATATTTTAAAGTAGCCAAAGCAGCACGTGCTAAATTTCCAAAAATAAAATTAGTAGGTTTTGTAGCTTGTTCAGAATGGTGGTGGTACGCATGGAACAAAAACAATGGAGTCCAGGGTTCAATTACCTACGGAGGCAGAGAGTATAGCTGGATTGAATATTTTATTAAACGTATTGGCGAAGAGCAAACAACCAGCGGAATAAGATTGCTTGATGTGGTCGATTTGCATACATACCTGGATGCTAGTACTGTTGCCCAGCTACTGCAGGTACATCGGGTGTTTTATGATAAAACCTTTGACTATCCGGGGGCCAATGGTGTCAGGTTAACACCTTCCAACGGTTGGGACGGCACTATAACCAAAGAATACATTTTTGCCCGTATTAACGATTGGTTAACTCAGTACCTGGGAGCTAGCCATGGTGTTACGCTTGGTTCAACCGAATCTGGGTGGGGTAGTGGATTTAACCAAATGCCTTTGGCCCTCAATTATGCCTCAACACTTGGGGTTTTTGCCAATGAAGGTGTGGAACTATATACCCCCTGGTTCTGGAGTCCCTCGTATTGGGAAGTAGTTCACTTGTTCAGCCGGTATGGCAAAAATATAAGTGTAAAATCGACATCAAGTGATGATAACAACGTATCCGCCTATTCTACTACAAATGCTGCAAACGACTCACTTACAGTTGTACTCGTAAATAGGTACAATGCTGCAAAAACTGCTAAAGTAACAGTCTCTAATATTACCATTCCTGATGGCTCCTATAAAATACTTACACTCAGCAATCTGCCAAACGATAATACCACAGTTACTTTTAAATCGCATACAGATAATGCATTAAAATCATCCAGTGTGACAGTTACTGGGGGTTCATTCACACTGTCGGTACCAGTTTATTCAATTACTTCAGTTATACTCACGAAAAGTCCTTCTGCAACAGATATTGATCAACATCAAAAAGAAAAGTTTCTATGTTATCCTAATCCTGCAAAGGATATTTTGTATTTCAAAAATATCCCCGCAAATACGTTTGCATTAATTACCGACTTAAATGGTAAATTATTAATAAACAAAAGTGTCGAAAACAACCAGTTGAATATTAAGAATTTAGCCCATGGAGTATATCTTATTAAGCTAATTTCAGGATCGGAAGTAAATGTGTTTAAACTTTTTAAAGAATAACCTGATTTCCATAAAATACAATCATTTACAAGCCTTGTGCTTTACCCGCACTATGACTTGTAAACTCCGTAAACAGCTTTACATTTTCAGGATCTTAAATTTATACCAAAAAAAATTTTTTGATCAAATTTTCAAAACGCTAATTTCGAAACGTCACGTGGAGTGAAAAACCAAATACTTAAATTAATTATGAAAATTGCTATTTTCCTTTTGATGATTTCATTAAATATTTCCTTGTATTCTCAAATTTATTCTCCAATTCCTTATTTAAATCCAATCAATACAGAATTAAACTTTCTGGATCTTTGCTCTAATTCAAGGATTGGTGCTTTTGGAGAGATTAGTGCTGTTTCATCTTCTTTTTACAAGGATGCCGGATTATTTCAAAATCCGTCTTTACTACCCATGCGTGAAAGATATATTGGAGGAAATATTTCATATATGCCATGGTTAAGAAAGTTTGTGGATAATATAGATTTAAAAGAATTTAATGGGTATTATTCGCTCAATTCAAAAAATTCACTAGGTTATGATTTTAAGTATTTCAATATTGGGGAAACAGAATTACGTGATGCAAATGGTAATTTATTGAAAGTTATTAATGCAAAAGAATTTTCCATCAGATTACCTATGCACATTCATTCAGCAATAATTTATCAATTGGGTTAGCATTAAAATACATTAAAAGTGATAATGGCTATGGTTGGACTATAAATGGATTTTCAAGTAAACCCATAAATACAATTGCATTAAATATAGGAACTGAATATAGGTCAGATTTTAATATTTCAGCAAATTCTCTTTTAAATTATCATATAGGCTTATCAATTAGTAACTTTGAACCTAAAATTAAATATAGTAATGACCCGAATGAAGAAAGAAAATTTATTCCTACAGCATTAAGATTAGGGTTTCTTATTAACCCTGATTTTTATTTAACGGACAAATTACGACTCAATTTTGATTTAGCGTACCAGGCAGAAAAGTATTTAACGCCTACATCGCCTATTTATAATGACTCTCTCAAAATAATCAAAGGTAAAAATCCTGACATTTCTCCGTTTCAAGCGCTTTACCAATCTTTTTATGATGCACCTAACGGAGCGAAAGAAGAATTTCATGAAATTACCCATAAATTAGGATCTGAAATAAGAATGAATTACGACAATAAATTTTATATCGCCTTACGAATTGGTAAGATTATTATTCATGATACAAAAGGTCGGGGGTATAATACAAAAGGGTTTGGTTTAGGAATTTACGGATTCACTTTTGATTATAAAAAAATAAATTCAAAGGATTCAGGATTGGATAAAACCTGGGCAGTTACATTTGGTTTTCGAACAAGGCTTGATCAAATATTCCATTTCTAGAAAAAATTAAGTAAAATATAACAGAGAATCAAGAGTTTATTTATGACTCCATTTTCGCCCAGGTGAGAATTTTAACTCAGCGGAATTTTCTTCTCAACCATTTGATGGGAAAAAACATTGAAACTTTTTGCTGGTAAGCAATGTATTGTTCCCCCAATTCGAGGATAAGCTTGCGCTCCTCGAGCAGAGTTCCAACAACCAAATACAATGTTAATATGACATTGGTTATTAAACTGGTTATATCAATATCCCTTGCCCATAATATTAAAAAAGTGCCTGTGTAGAAGGGGTGCCGGATTAATCCCAATATTCCTGTTGAACATAAAGCTTCAGATTTATTTTCGCTACCTTCCTTAAGTTGTTGAATTCCTATCAACAGGGATTTATTGTACTTTAGAAATCCGAGAATAAATACGAATAAGCCCGTTAAATCTAAAATATATCTCACGAGGATCAGGACACCACTCCAGGTGATAAAAGGTGCCTCATGGATCTTATAGGAATAAATAATGGCTGGAATAATGGTGATCATTCCAATAAAATTGTAAAACAAACGGTAAAACCTGAATAGTTTACCCAATTTTCGTTTTAAGAAATTTGTAAATGTTGTTGTTATCAATGCACTGTGAATGATGCAAAATGAAATCCATAATATAAAAAGAATGATATAGTTCATCAGTTCAAATATTTATTTATAGGACAATTTAGTAAATAAAACCTTGATTACATTTGAAAATAGTCCTACCTGTACGTTGCTTTAATTCTTTCAATTCCCTTAGTATTTGGCATAATTCAACAACTTAGGGTTTTCATAGGTTTTGTCATTTTTGGCATCTTGCTTACCCTAGGGTACGCTTACGAAACTTTAGGTAAGATGCAGGATGAATTACAGGAAAAATTCAAATCGACTGCCCTTCCAAGATTATTGGAATTTATGTTTCATCAGTTTAATTATCTCCCAAATCAAAGAATTGCCCGTTCTACCTTAGTCGAAAGTCAGCTTATTTCGTATGAAATTAAAACTGACGGTACACTCTGGGCCACTGGAGAAAATGTTGCCGGCGAGCTTGGCAAAGGTGACACCAATAACAGAAACAGATTTACACAAACTGGTTTCTAATTTAACATAAATCTATATTCATTTTTTCGGCAACTTGAAGTATAAAATCCCGAAAATATATAGAAGATACCTTAAAAACCTATACTGAAGAGGGAGAGGTGATAAATTGAATGTCCACAACATCAAGATCACCTCTACTTCTTGCTAAAAAAAGTCAATCCGATATCGCATTTTTCGTTAATGCCACCTCTTTAAGGTTCAACAAGGCTATTTAATTCTGGTTTCATTAATTTCACTATTTTTATATCGAATTTATGTTAAAATTGAAACGATGAGGCTAATCAATGATAAACCCGCACAATATATATCTTCCACTTCAGCAACAGTTATTAATCATTATGAAAACTACAGTAATACCGTCATATAAATAAAATACGAATTAGTGAATTAAATAAGGTAGCGTATGAAACACATCTTTTTTTTCTCTTTGATTTTATTTTTAACAAAAACAGCTTATTCACAAAATTTGCAAATCGATAGTAGTAAATACCAATCTCCTGTGAACTTTACAGCGGAACAGGACCATGCAAATATGATGAAACAATTGGGTATAAAGAGCCTGAGGCCTGGACCAAGTGGTAATGAAAGCGCTCCCAACCATGCAAATTATGACGAGTCGTTAGCAAATCCTTGTCCTCAATTACCGGACATACTAACTACAAATGGTGGAAAAAAAGTTACTTCAGCGGAAATGTGGTGGAAACAGCGACGATCAGAACTTGTGAACGACCTTGAAAGAGAAATATATGGTAAATTACCTGAGAAAATCCCTCGTGTAACCTGGACTGTAAAAATTACCGACAGGGAATTTGTGGGTCGTATTCCTGTAATTGCAAAACAAATCGTTGGACATGTTGATAACCGCGCATATCCATTAATAAATGTAGATATAAACATGATGCTGGTGTTGCCTGTTAATGTAAAGGGACCGGTTCCTGTTTTAATCATGTTCGGACGTCCGTCATTTCCCTCACCAGCTCAACCTGCGCCTGAGGATATGGAACGAATTAATGCTGCTTTTAAAGAGTTGATGATCAAAAGCAATCCCGAATTGAAACCCATCTTTGATAAATACCCCGCATATTCACCAATTAGCAGGTTACCAGGTTCGAATTTTTTTGCTCCGGCACCTGATGGTAATTCGGCACCAACAGAACAGTTACTGGCCGCTGGTTGGGGGTATGCTATGCTTGACCCTTCAAGTATACAGGCTGATAATGGAGCAGGACTTACAAGAGGTATAATAGGCATTGTAAATAAAGGTCAACCCCGCAAACCCGATGATTGGGGTTCACTAAGAGCTTGGGCATGGGGAGCTGCCCGTTGTCTGGATTATCTTGAAACCGATACAATGGCTGATGCAAAAAAAGTAGGAGTAGAAGGAGTGTCAAGGTACGGTAAAGCTGCACTGGTGACTCTTGCTTTTGAACCCCGGTTTGCTGTTGGTTTAATAGGATCTTCCGGTAAAGGAGGCGCTGTATTACACCGTCGTATATTTGGTGAAGCAGTCGAAAGCCTCGCTGGTACAGGAGAGTATCATTGGATGGCTGGTAATTATATGAAATATGCTGCTTCTGAAGCAAGTTTTGGAAGTAAAACAGGCTGCGATTTGTCGGTAGATGCGCATGAACTCATAGCACTTTGTGCCCCTCGTCTTACTTTTATAAGCTATGGCATACCTGAAAAGGGTGATGCTAAATGGTTGGACCAACAAGGAAGTTTTATGGCTACAATTGCCGCTGGTTCGGTTTTCAAATTATTAGGGGCGAAGGATTTAGGCGATTCTAACGATTATATGAAAGAGAAAATGCCACCTGTACTAACTGGTTTACTGGATGGAGAGCTAGCCTGGCGCCAGCATGATGGAGGACATACTGATGCACCCAATTTTCAATTTTTTTTACCATGGGCAAGTAAATTGCTGAAATACAATAAAAAACCTTTACAATAAATAGGCAATCAAAGTTCGGAGATTAAGTTTAAATATGTTTAGATTTGAGAAGCCTCAGAGTGAACTATTAAATTTAAAATCACTATATTGCGTTTGTAATCAATCCGTAGGATGGACAGCAATCCGATTAATTATTCTGAGGCCGATAATGCTAAATTCCGTTTGTTATATAAGGATTTTTATGTTCCCTTATGCACCTATGCTTTCAGGATCACCAAAAATAAAGGGATTGCTGAAGAAATTGTGCAGGATATTTTCTTGAATATTTGGGAACATAAGGAATTGCTTGTTTCAGTGAGTTCTCTTCCCGGATACCTGTATCGTGCCGTGCGGAATAATTGCCTCAATCATTTGAAACACTTAACCATAGTTCATAAGTACGAAATTTTTTATTCTCAAACTCTGGCCAATGCTGAAGATTATTTGACTGTTACACAGGAAAATGGTCAATCCATATTGATCTTAAAGGAGTTTGAAGGGCAGGTTTATGATGCTATTGAGAAACTACCTGAACAATGCCGACAAATATTTAAACTTAGCAGGTTTGATGGCCTAAAAAACAATGAGATTGCTGAATTAAAAGGTGTTACTGTAAATACTGTTCAAAAACAAATTTCCATTGCTTTGGAAAAACTTCGGGGAATGTTAATTCCTATACTCTCTATTTTGCTACTGATTGTTAGTCATTTAAAGTATATTTTAAAAATATCTTAATAAAGATCACCTTCCCTTTTACTGTAAACTTTCTCTTAATTGTCATTATAACAGATACCGCCATATGAACGATACTATTAAGAATATCATTGTAAAAGTGCTAGAAGGTTCGGCAACACATGAAGAACATGTTGCCTTGAAAAGTTGGATGGATAAGCATCCGGATAATGTAAAAACATTTGCCGGGTACGAATCGCTTTGGCTGGCTTTAGACATTATTGCCAATAAGAATAAATTCGATGCCGAGGAAGGTTATGCTGGTTTTGTTGATAAGATTAAGCCTGATTCGAATAAGGATGGTCGTGTTCATCGTATGTATAAATACTGGGAAATAGCTGCAACTATATTACTAATTGTCAGCGTATCTATAGTTAGTTATTTTACCGGAAAAAGATCCATAGCAAGCCCCCTTAGTTATTATGAAGTAAACACTCCCAAAGGATCAAAGTCGCAACTGACCTTGCCCGATGGTACTAAAATATGGCTCAATGCCGGCAGTAAACTTAAATATCCCAATAGATTTATTCACAACCAACGGGAGGTATTTCTTGAAGGAGAAGGATATTTTGAAGTAGCCAAAGATGCCAGTCATCCTTTTATAGTTCATACTTCCGATATTAACATAAGGGTATTGGGTACTGTATTTAACGTTAAAAGTTATCCGGGTGAAGGAACGATAGAAACAACACTGGTGTCAGGTAAAGTTATTATTGAAGGCAGTCAATCAAATTCCGAAACAACCATAAAACTTGAGCCCAACCAAAAAGCAATTTTTTTAAAGAAGACAGGAAAACTGGCGCTTTCGGAAACGGAAAAGATGGAGATCTTGAAAAGTAAGGTCATCGATGCAGGAAAAATCAACAAAATTTATGTGAATGAAAATGTAAAAACAGTCATTTATACATCGTGGAAAGACAATCTATTGGTTTTCGATAACGAAAGTTTTGAAAATATAGCTTTGAAAATTGAAAGGAGGTATGGTGCAGTGATCACTTTTTCTGACTATAAATTAAAAAGTTACCGTTTTTCGGGTACTTTCCCAGAAATAAGTATCGACAGAGCGTTGAATGCATTGCAATATGCTTCACCATTTAATTATACGATAAAAAGCGACAGTATTTTTATTGGAGATTAAAACTACATGGCAGCGGAGCTTCAGGGAATGAACTCCCAGGGATTAAACTAACTAAATAAACACATACTAACTAAAAACTAATTGCCTATGAAGTAATCCTCAGAACATGCTTTAAATAAAAACCGGAAAATGTCAGGAACACTTTCCGGGGATTGGATAAACAATTGCAATACGCGATCCGCGAAGTTGTTGTATTGCTTATGTCTAACACAAAATCAAACAAAAATATGAAAAAAAAATCAGACTACCTTTCATTATTGTCAAACAGACAATTAAAAAAAACCCTACTAATTATGAGACTATCAACTTTTTTACTACTTACTACACTAGTCCACGTCTCAGCAAAAACTTTTTCGCAGGATGCCAAATTAACCTTCAATCTTAATAATGTAACTGTTAAAGAGGTATTTGCAGAGATAGAAAAGAACAGTACTTACAAATTCCTTTATAGGAATGAAGTTGTAGATGTAAACCAAAAGGTAAACATCGAGGCTAATAGTGAAACTCTTGATGCAGTGCTTAAAAAACTATTCGATCAAAACGTTATTACTTACCGGATATTTGAAGGAAATATGGTAGTTATAACTGATAAGAATTTACAGCAACATTTAAAAATTTCAGGCAAAGTAACTGATGATGCCGGCGAAGCTCTGATTGGTGTAAATGTTGTAGTTGAAGGCACAACAATCGGAACCATTACGGATGCTAAAGGAGAATTTACCATTGAAGCTGTGCCAAATGCTGTTTTAGAATTCTCATTTATAGGCTATGTTCCTCAAAAACTAACTGTTACAGCGAATCAAACAAATCTGGAAGTAAAATTAATAGCAGATATTCGAAATCTTGAAGAAATTGTTGTGGTAGGTTATGGTACTCAGAAAAGGACAACTATAACTGGTTCCGTTGCTGCTGTGAAGGGCGAGGTTGTATCAAAGCTTCCGGTAGCAAATATTTCGAATGCTCTGGGGGGCCTGGTTAGTGGTGTGATAACAAGACAACAAGGAGGGAAACCCGGTAATGACAACGCCGACATCCATATCAGGGGTATTGGTACCACTGGTACAACCAACAACAAAGCATTGGTTGTTGTTAATGGGGTAGTTAGAGACGACATCAACCAGATAGACCCCTCAACCATCGAGTCTGTCTCTATACTGAAAGATGCCGCTGCGGTGGCTCCATATGGGATAGGAGGCGCTAATGGTGTTATTCTTATTACTACGAAATCAGGATCAGAAGGTAAGCCGACTTTGACTTACAATGTATATCGCGGATGGCAAACACCTACCTATTACACGGATTTACTGAACGCTGTTGATTATATGAAACTTATTAATGAGGCTACCCTCAACGTAGACAAAAATGCTCCTTTGCCAAATTCTTTAGATAAAATTAATAACTATGCAACTTTGCATGCCAACGATCCAGACCAATACGGAAATAGTAACACCAAAGACCTCATAAATTTCAGCGTACCTATGGTTAAGCATGATCTACAAATATCTGGCGGCTCTGATAAAATAAAATATTTTTCTGGTTTGGGATATTACGGGCAAGACGGAGTGTTTGATAAAGTTAATTACAAAAGGTATAATTTTAATTTAAATCTTGATACTAAGGTTACAAACACAACAAAGATTATTGGCTCTTTTATTGGAACATATGAATTAACCAACGATATAGATCCCGGAACAAGTTCAAACTGGCTTTTTAGAGGAGGCTATAAGTATATACCGACTCAGCCCATTTATTATTCGGACGGTCACCCGGGTCAATTTGGAGGTAATGCCCCTGGTGCAGTGCTCAATGGCAATGGTTACAAGCATACCCAAACCTACAATTCCCTTGCATCTTTAACTATTGAACAACAACTCCCTTTTATTAAAGGTTTAAGCGTTAAGGGCGTTATGAGTTACGATACAAGAATGGTATATTATAAAGGCTACCATGAGCCTTTTAAATACTGGAGTATTGTTGATTTTAATGCCAATCCGCGAACCTATAACATAGGATATTCCAAACAGGAATCGGATGCTCCTGCTTATATATACCTGACACAACAGGATGACAAATACAATACTTATACCTACCAGGCCTACCTTAATTATAGCAACACATTTGGTAAGCACAATGTTACAGGCTTAATAGTTGCTGAAAAGAGGAACATGGATCACTCCGTGCTGTCTGCTCGAAGAAATAATTTTGGTGTAACTATAGATGAGTTGGACATGGGTAGCTCAGATAAAACCGATTTTGATAATGGAGGCAAGTCTGATGTGAATGCACAGATAGGCTATGTTTACCGGCTTGGATGGAACTACGACAGCAGGTATATGTTTGAAGCGGACGGACGTTATGATGGTAGTTATTATTTTGCTCCAAGTAAAAGGTGGGCATACTTTCCCGCCTTTTCAGCAGGATGGAGAATCTCGCAGGAAAATTTCATGAAAAGCCTGGAATGGGTTTCCAATCTTAAACTCAGGGCGTCATGGGGAGAATCTGGAAACTTGGCAGGTTCGGCATACCAGTATCTTTTTGGTTATACCCTTTTCTCGAATGTTTATTCTTTTGGAAACGGTGGCATGACCCAAGGCGCTTATGTAGATTATGAAAATAATCCTTACATCACCTGGGAAAGATCGAAAAAATCAGACCTGGCTCTTGAAGCTTCTTTCTGGAAGGACTTGTTAAACATTGAAGTGGAAGTCTTTTATGAAAGAAGAACAGATATGTTGTTAAACCCAAACATTATTTTACCGGTTGAATATGGTTTAAAAGTGTCCCAAACAAATGCCGGTATAATGAGTAATCAGGGTTTTGAACTGGCGCTTGGAACAAAGAAACAATTTCGTAATGGCTTAACTGTAAATTTTAGTGGTAATATGAGCATAGCTGTGAATAAGCTGATTCGGACATATGAAACTGCGGCCACATACAATAATAAAAACCGCAGGAAAACGAACAGACCTTTGAATACAGTCTTTGGTTACAAGGCGCTTGGTTTGTTTTCAACAGCCGATGACACAAATGGCGATGGCCTAATCAATTCAGCAGATGACTACAATGTTAAACAATTCGGGGATTTGCGTCCAGGTATGATTAAATACGAAGATATTAGCGGTCCTGACGGTGTACCTGATGGTAAAATAGGTGATGACGACATAACTGTGATTGGAAAGCCACAAAATTACCCGCTAATGAATTATGGTTTTACAGCGCAAGCCAGTTGGAAAGGATTTGACGTCAGCGCATTCTTCCAGGGGGCAGCAATGACCTCTTATGATATCCGGGGCTTTATAACTATCCCTTTCAATAGTAATAATAGTAATGCTGCTTATGAATATTATAATAACCGATGGACACCGGATCATCAGGATGCCAAATATCCAATTGCCTGGACAGCCCCTC
>WSSedL1CaDRAFT_10001575_pt1 | contig 13018 bp, 15 predicted proteins | sample WetSurSL1Cattail_FD_9464 | JGI IMG/M metagenome (IMG submission 9464)
GCTTCTTCGTAACCGGCTTGTCAGGGAATATTTTTATCCATACCTGACCGCCCCTCTTTGTAAAACGTGTCATTGCTATTCTGGCAGCTTCAATCTGATTACTGGTGATCCAGGCTGGTTCCATTGCCTGAAGTCCGAATTCTCCGTTTGATATGAAGTTGCCTCTGGAAGCAACACCTGTCATTCTGCCTCTGTGTACTCTTCTGCGCTTTACTCTTTTCGGCATTAACATTATCGATCGCCTCCTTCCGCTTTCTTTTCCTTCTTGACAGCGGGAAGAACTTCACCCTTATATATCCAGGCCTTGACACCGAGTTTTCCGTAAGTTGTATTTGCTTCGGCAAAACCATAGTCGATATCCGCCCTGAGTGTCTGAAGAGGTATGGTTCCCTCGTGATAGTGCTCTGTCCTGGCAATTTCAGCGCCGCCAAGTCTGCCGGCCACTGCGGTTTTGATACCCTTTGCTCCAAGCTTCATTGTCCTTGTCATTGCCTGCTTCATTGCTCTCCTGAAGGAAATTCTCTTTTCGAGCTGGCCGGCGATATTCTCGGCAACAAGCTGCGCATCCATCTCAGGTGACTTGATTTCAGTAATGTTTATAAGGACGCTTTTGCCTGTAAGTGCTTCAACTTCCTTACGAAGTTCTTCAATTCCGGCTCCGCCCTTGCCTATTACTAGACCGGGTTTGGCTGTATGGACATTTACCTTGATCTTGTTTGCAGCTCTTTCGATTTCAATCCTGGAAATGCCGGAAATATATAATTTCTTCTTAATGAACCTTCTGATCTTAACATCTTCAACCAAAAGATCACCAAAGTTTTTCTTATTGGCATACCATTTGGTGTCCCAGTCCTTGATAATTCCTATTCTCAATCCATGTGGATTTACCTTCTGGCCCATCATCCAACCTCCTTCTGGCTTATTTTCTTTCCTTCAATACTACAGTGATATGACTTGTCCTCTTCCTGATCCTATTTGCGCTTCCCTTTGCTCTGGGCATAATCCTTTTCAGTGTCGGTCCCTGGGTTGCATATGCTTCAGCTACAAAAAGCTCGTCTCTGTTGAGTCCTTTGCTTGGGTCGTTTGCTGCATTGGCCTCAGCTGATTTCAAAAGCTTCAACAATAACTCCGAAGCGGCCTTGGGTGTATATTTCACGATACCGTAAGCCTCGTCTATGTTTTTGTCTTTTATAAGATCCAGAACGATTTTAACCTTTCTTGATGAGATCCTGGCGTGGTTGAGCACTGCTCTTCCTTCATCCTTGCCTATTCCAAGCACCTTTTTCTCCTTTTTCGTCAGGAGAGCAGGCTTCTGAAACAGTCTGTGTGTCGTGTTAAAATCATCCAGTATTTGATCCTTTTCTTTAAGAAGTTCTTCTTTTGATCTTACCTTCTTTTCCAACTGGAATTCCTCCTTTCGGCATTAAGCTTGTTACTTGGCATGATGTGACCGTTTTGATTTCTCAAAGCCGGTCATTACTTAAGAGTAGTGGACTTTTCCGTGTGGTGCCCATGTCCTCTGAATGTCCTTGTCGGTGCAAATTCACCAAGCTTATGGCCCACCATTTCTTCAGTCATATATACTGGTACATGCTTTCTGCCGTCATGTACTGCAATAGTATGTCCAACCATCTGAGGGTAAATCGTTGACGCTCTGGACCAGCTCTTCAGAACTCTTTTCTCATTGGTCTTGTTCATGTCCTCAACCTTCTTCAGAAGCCTCAGGTCAACATATGGTCCCTTTTTTAAAGATCTGCTCATTTGGTAGTAGTCCTCCTTTCCTTACTCCGGAAAGCACCTGCAGCCTGACTGACAATCTTGTCGATGCTGCTGACCGTTCCGCAATGTTAATTATTTCTGATTCCTTCTCTTGACTATGAACTTATCGGATTTGTTCTTCTTCTTCCTGGTCTTGTAACCAAGAGTAGGCTTGCCCCAAGGAGTCACCGGACTCGGCCTTCCTATTGGAGACTTGCCTTCACCACCACCATGCGGATGGTCTACAGGATTCATAACAACACCGCGTACCGCAGGTCTGACGCCCATCCATCTTTTTCTGCCCGCCTTGCCGATCTTGATATTTTCGTTCTCAATATTGCTTAACTGGCCGATGGATGCTTTACATAGCATTCTGATCATTCTTACTTCGCCTGAAGGAAGTCTTACCTGAGCATAATCGCCTTCCTTGGCCATGAGCTGTGCCGCATTCCCGGCAGCTCTGACAAGTTGGCCGCCTTTTGCAGGCTTGAGCTCTATATTGTGGATCAGAGTACCGACCGGAATATTGATCAGCGGAAGCGTATTGCCCGGCTTAATATCGGCGGCAGCCCCTGATTCAACAGCGTCTCCAACCTTTAAGCCAACAGGCGCCAGTATATATCTCTTTTCTCCATCTGCATAGAAGAGAAGTGCAATATTTGCAGTCCTGTTAGGATCATACTCGATGGCTGCAACTTTTGCCTTTACACCATCTTTATCTCTTTTGAAATCGATGATTCTGTACTTCTGTCTTGCTCCGCCACCGTGGTGACGTACAGTGATCCTGCCGTAAGAATTTCTGCCGCCTGATTTATTTAATGTTTCCAACAGAGACTTTTCAGGCTCCGTTTTCGTAATTTCCTCGAATGTGGAAACAGTCATGAATCTTCTTGCGGGAGTTGTCGGATTAAACTTCTTTACTGCCATTTCTTCTCACTCCTATCTGAAATGCGTGATAAGCACTAACACATTCCTATTTCACAAATTTTTATTGCGTTACGCCATACTCTTCGATGCTTGACTTATACTTCTTTGTGCTGGCTATTTCCTTGCCGCCCTTTGTCAAATAGAAATCTGTCTTGGGAGAAAGGTCTATCTTTACGACAGCCTTTTTCCAGTCCGGCCTCGGTCCTACATGAACGCCCTGTCTCTTTACTTTACCGTTGTAGTTCATTGTGTTGACCTGGAGTACCTTTACCTGGAAAAGCCTTTCGGTCGCCTGTCTGATTTCCGTCTTGGTTGCATTGACATCCACGATAAAGGTGTATTTGCCGATTGCTACCTCAAGGTTGCTCTTCTCAGTAATAAACGGTCTGATGATAATATCTTCAGGTGTTCTCATTACGCATACACCTCCTCGACTTTTTCGACTGCATCCCTGGTAATGATGAATTTCTCATACTTCAGGATGTCAAATACGTTTATGGTATTGACAAATGTGGTCTTCACTCCGGGTATGTTCCTTGCGGATTTTTCAACTGCGTCATTCTTTGAATCAAGAACGATCAGTACGCTGGTTTCTACCTTTAATAAGCTAAGCACATTCGTCATTTGTTTTGTTTTGATGCTATCAAAATTCAACACGTCAAGAACAAGAATTTCCTTCTCGTTGACTTTAGAAGTGAGAGCCGACTTGAGCGCCAGCTTCTTGAGCTTCTTCGGAAGTGTATAAGAGTAACTCCTTGGCTTGGGTCCAAGAACAATACCGCCCTTGATCCACTGTGCGGAACGTATGCTGCCCTGTCTTGCCCTGCCTGTACCCTTCTGTCTCCAGGGTTTCTTTCCTCCGCCTCTTACCTCACTCTTGGTTTTGGTAGACTGCGTACCCTGCCTTTTGTTTGCTAACTGATTCTGTACTGCGAGATGAACTGCATTTTCGTTGACATCTATACCGAATATATTATCATTCAGTTCAATTTCTCCGACTGTCTCGCCCTTCATATTGAATAAATCAACCTTTGGCATAATCGCTTCCTCCTCCCTATCCGTATTACTTGCCAGATTTGACAGTTTCCTTCACAACGACAAGACCGCCCTTTGGTCCTGGAACTGCACCTTTTATCAAAAGCAGGTTTCTTTCGCTGTCAACCCTGACTACTTCAAGGTTCTGAACTGTTATCTTATCGACTCCCATATGACCCGGAAGCCTCTTACCTTTAAAAACCCTTGCAGGGCTTGTATTGGAACCCATGGAACCCGGTCTCCTGTGGTACATTGAACCATGAGTTTCAGGTCCGCCTGACTGTCCATATCTCTTTATGGTACCCTGGAAACCCTTACCCTTTGAAATACCGCTTACATCAACCTTGTCTCCGTCACTGAACATGTCAGCAACCTTGATTTCCTGGCCGACTTCGTACTTTTCCACATCCTGTATTCTGAATTCTTTGAGATATCTTCTGGATGAAACCTTCACCTTGGAGAACAAACCTTTCTCAGGCTTATTCAGCTTTTTCTCCGAAATCTCTTCAAAACCAAGCTTTAATGCCGCGTAACCGTCGTTATCATCTGTCTTCTTCTGGACAACGGCACACGGACCGGCCTGAATTACCGTTACCGGCAGTGAAAGGCCTGCTTCATTAAATATCTGTGTCATACCTATCTTTTTTCCCAGTATGAACTTGCTCATTCCCTTACCTCCTAAAAATATCATTGGTTCACAATTTCTTATGAACATGATCACTCACTTAGCTGATATAGATTTATCGATTCCGGTAATTACAAATCGATTTATCGATTTCAGTCAACCACAATTGATGAAATCAATTGGCGGCCGTCCAGCATTTACAGCTTTATCTCGATATCCACGCCAGCAGGCAGATCCAGCCTCATAAGTGCATCAACCGTCTTTGGTGTAGGCATCAATATGTCTATGAGTCTCTTGTGAGTCCTCATTTCAAACTGTTCACGCGCATCCTTATACTTGTGGGGAGCTCTCAGGATCGTCATGATCTCCTTCTGTGTAGGCAGCGGAACTGGTCCCGAAACCTGAGCTCCGGTTCTCTTTGCAGTTTCTACGATCTTCTCGGCAGACTGGTCCAATACCTGATGATCAAATGCTTTCAGTCTGATTCTGATTTTTTGGTTGTTTGCCATACAATAACCTCCTGTCTAATGTTAGGGGACATACCTTTCTGAACATGCTGTATTCCTTTTGCGTTAAGGAATGTCCCCTTCTGATTTGTTACGTACAACAAGCGATTTTCTGTACACTATGCCGGGTGTTTCCTGTTTAGCTATTTTAAAACCCAGGATGCTTACAGTACCATAAGGCCTGTAAAACCTGGGCTGTACTTTACAAACAGACACATATTACTATGTGTTCGCAAAATGTACAGTGACTTGTCGCCCGGTTTCTCGAATCGGACATTCTCTGCGGAAGTTCCCTATTTCTAAGAATAGCCATCTCCCACTTCATCGTATGTCATGTCACAGCAAGTGATATTTTACTACAGAATGTACAACATTGCAAGGGTTTTTTATTTATAAACAAATTTATTATATTGTTTATTGTTTATATTGTTTTATTATTGTCCGCTTTATTATATTGTAGCCTATTATATTGTAGTGTTATAATAATCGTACTCTCTATTCTCTAACTCTGCCTTTTGTCTTGTTATTTCCATCATAACCCTGGGCTGATTCATTATAACTTCCTGAAGTAGCGGTAGAATTATTTTCTTCCTGGCGCATGAGCTTTTCCAACTCCAATTGGTTCCTGGCTCTCACTTCCTCAGTTCTGACAAGCGCATCCGCACGGATCTGTTCAACCTTAATCCTATACTTGGTGATTTGGGATATAACTGTAATAACCAATCCTACTGCAATTGCAAATATAGGTATCAGATTTTCATTAATATACATCGTTCCACCTCGTGCTACTTCATTTGATATAAGATTAACATGTTCTCATCTCGACAGGTTTGTCAAGTTGACCGGAGAGACATGCCGTTCACTATTATATCATCACAAGTATAAAACTACCAGTTCAATTGTGATAGTTTAGTTGCGATAAGTCAAATATTAGATACTATTCACAGTCACTTTAAAAGGGTACAAGAAAAAGGCTAATGTTTTAGCCTTTTTCTTGAGTGTGTAGAGTTTTATCAAACTTGTGGTGGGTGTAGGAGTTCATTTAGGCTTATCGGATTCCCCCTGCAAAGCCGAAGTAGCGCATAGAACACATTAATACCATTTCTGTAGCATGTCTCAAGATATGATTTGATGTTCGCATAGAAGAACGCTGTGAATATTAACTAAGAAGGTTTTAGAAGCTACGCAACAATTATTTAATGCATACTGCCAAAAAAGTGCAATAGACACATTTTCTGATCCATTGCACTTTTACATTTAATAGTTCTTAGCACAGCAGTCTATCAATAACAGAGCCTATTGCTTACCCAGCTTGCTGTTCCCCTGTCGCAGTTTTGTTATTATCAGGTCCGGATACTGCATTCTTTAATAAGACAAGAACTACGGCAGTAAAAGCAGCAAGTATGGTTAATACAATAACCGCCAGTGCAGGTATTTTTACATTCGATATAAAAGAGGATTTGTACTGCGCAGGTACCGGTATTTTCACTGCATTATTAAATACTTCCGTTTCAAAATACTCTTCTACCGTCTTATTCGTTATATCAACCCAGTTATTCATCTTTTTAGAAATACTCACTACCATAGAATCTACTTCTTTTGAGTATTTTTGCCTGAGGATCTCATCTACAACAGTCCCATTGATTTTTTCAAGTATCTTCGTATAGTACTCAATCTCACGTGCATCTTCAGAAGCAGTTACACCAGCATCGACCGACCTTCCCAGCAATTGGTCATAATATTCATTCTTCTGGTCAAACTCCGTTGTCCCGGCTGTTTCTCCATTTGAACCTGGCATCATGATTAGATTTTTATCCTTCTGATACGCTTTTACAGCAGCCTGCGCCATCTGCGCCTCATCCTGTTTCTTACCCATTTCAAGCTGATATTGCTCAATACGGTATTGATACAGTGACAACAGCCTGTCTTTATCCTTTGTAAGATTATAGCTGTAGATTAAAGAATTCATCCTTGATATATCCACATCATTGATGATGTTCAAATACGATACGATATCTCCAAAGGACATTTGAGTCGTTTTGGACCGGAAATCCGGTGAGACTTTCTTTTTATCACTGATATAGCTCGTGATAATGTCTATCTGACCCTTCATAATCCTTGCTACCTCCGGGTAGTCATATTCATCGTAATTCAATTCTCCGACTGCTATCGAAAGAACATTTTTATCTCCATAGGTCTCAATAAAATAATTTTTGTACTCCTTAAGAAGCTCATTAACTACTTTATTGGCTTCATCTCCATCTAAACCAAGCTTCTTTTCATTCTTAAAAGTAACCATAAACTGTGTCGGGTGATACTCCAATTCATTCAGTTCTTCAAGCTTTGTGACATCCTTCTCAGCCATCTTGTTTATCGTAAGGATTTTATTTATTACATCATCAGGAATTACACCCTGTATATCAATATTCTTTCTAATGTCCTCCGTTGTCAGCTTCCGGCCGTATAAATTCATGGTATCCATTACCTTGTCGACAACCACAGGAGCTTTTAATTTATCTATATCAAAGGTCTTCCCATGAGGATCCAAACCCTTGTCAATACCATCAAAGTTAAACGAAATCAAGGCTTGCACCGAGCCGGATGATTGCTGAATAAATAGCATATAAACTGACACTGCAAGAATAGAAAGGATAAACGTAACACAAGTAAACATTACAATAAAACGTTTACAACTTAATAAAATATTGAAGATATTCTTAAGCGATATTCTCTCTCCATTATCTTCCTCTTGCTTGATTACCAAATTGATCGTATCTTTTTTCTCAAGTTCCAATTTCTCCATTATAAGAATCCTCCCTTTATTAAGCTTTGTAAAATCATAGTATAATAATACACTTTAACCTTTTGGATCTTTTCATTTTCTTGTTAAATGCTCTGATCACATTGCTTATAAATTATCCTTATTACGACTATTTATATTTTTCTACAGATTAGGATTTTCATCTATTTAATATATCACTATTCTAACTTATCTTTGCCGTTTTGTCTTCTCTATAGTATTTTCTATAAACCGCTCCTGTTTCACCTTGATACGCTTCATAATCCCCTGAATGGAAGAAAACCTGAAATTGTCCGAATTCATCTTCATGGCAAGGCAATAAATGTCAACTATCTGCTTATTGCGATTCGCTACGTAGGGAGTACTGTTTGAGAAATTGTCACCAAGGACAAACTCGTAGGCAGAATTAAGTAATTCCACCGTGATATTTGAGCCAATATAGCCTGTGTAACCAGTTAACAAAACCGAATTCATGTTATCTCTTTAACCCTTTGAGATTTCTGTAAATAAGTATAATTCTTGTTTTCAAAATATCGAGGCAAACATTGCAGTCTGTTATTATGAAAATTCGCAAGCAAATAATCGAAACACAAATAACAGTTAGTATCGAATATAAAATCCAGGCACCGTAGCCATCCAATGTCGACATAAAATTGCGTATTAAATCAATATCGGATGTTATCATACAATCAGAATTATTGCGTTTTAAATGTCATCTCTCAACTTCGGTAATACCATAGTGCATAAGAACTCTGCTCCAGAGCTCATACTGATTCAAAAAATGCTCCATGATATCCCTAACGGCACCGTCACCACCTTTTTTCGATGATACAAAGCTAGATATTAAACGAATTTCTTCCGCAGCATTGGAAGGGCAACCCCTTATTCCACACATTTTCATGGCTACGTAATCGTTTAGGTCATCGCCAATAAAGAGAACTTCGCACAAGGGAATATCTTTATTGTTGCAGATTTCCTTTAGCGCAAAAACCTTATCCACAGTATTACCAAAAACTTCACACCCAAGTTCGGCACCTCGTCTGGAAACCGCTTCAGATCTGCGACCGGTAAGGAATATTACAGGCAAGCCTATTACCTGCATAGCCTTGATTGCCAGACCGTCCTTGATATCGAAAGACTTTAATTCCGTTTCACCGGAGCCATATGTAATTTTTCCATCAGTCAATGTCCCGTCGACATCGAGTACAATCATACTGAGTTTAACCATAATTCTAACCCTCTGTTTTATAGACCAGTCGCCACCATCTACTGATACAACGATTTAGTCAAAAAGCTCACAGTAACTTTTTCAGCTACTCTGGCAATCAAGTCCTTATAGAATTCATTTCTCTGCTCTGCTTGTTCCTCGGTTACCGGTCGCCGTAAAGTAGTATTATAATAGTTCTCATTAATATTAATAGAGAATCCATCAAAACCAGCAAGGATAATCTCTCTTGCACCAAGTTCTTCAAGTAGCTTTAAAGCAATAACACTCGATGAATCATAGGTTTTTTCATCAACAATTATCCACTTCTGGTAGTCAACTACATAAACCAAATCGGTACAGGTCTGTGTCAGCCGCGATGGCACAATAATGGCTTTTCCTTGTTCTTTTGCTTCGGCAAATATTTCTGCACGTGTGGTTAAAACATAATCCGTATTAAATTCAAAGTTGTTCAAACTGATAGAGAATATATCTACTTCCGACAAGAGCGCGTTAATTTTTCTCGCGGCATCCTTTATGCTCTTGCCAGGTGCCACCAAAAGAACCTTTTTACCCTCAACGCATTCTTTAAGCTTCTTTATAACCTCGGCGTCATCAAAAGTCTTGCTGGCATTGTATTTCAAATATAGGTTCTCCGCGTATTGTCTGTCGAAAGAATTTTTCTTTTCTTCGTCAATCATACCTAGCAGTTCGGCTACCTGATCAATCGGTAGCATATGTTTATTGTAGAAATGCCCCGCGTAGCTTGGCGTACAATGATTGACTGAAGACAAATAGTATTCAGCAGCATAACCCCAATACAATTCTTTATGAATCGTGTTTATTACCTGATCAATTAACTCAAGAAGCGGGGTGATTTTGTAATGCTTCCCGTAATAAAGGTTTAAATGCTCCAACAGTAATTCCGTGTTCAAATTACCCGCGCCCTTGCCCATGCCCATGACGGAAGCATCAAGTATTAAATTCCTGATGGTCGGAAAGTTGAGTAACTCCATAGCATTAGAATAGGAAAGCTGCAAATTATTATGAGAATGGAATCCTAGCGAGATACCAGGGTTCAAATTGTTGTCTACCAGATGCATGAGACGGGTAACGTCCGTACCACGCATTTCACCAAAACTGTCAACAATATAAAAGCCTGCTGCATCAGATAGTGATTCATTAACAGCCTTTATAAGCTCAAGCAACTCCATATCGGAATACCGCATCGTAAGCATCGGCTGAACATAGAACTGGTACCCCTTGTCAATTACCTTCCGTCCGAGGGTTATAACATCCTTCCAATTCTTCTTGTGGAAGGCAAGCCGGATACCGTCAATACCATTTTCCTGCCTGTCCTGAAACTTGCCGACATCAAATGTACCATAATCCATCATCGCTACATAAGTTTTGCCGAGCTGCTTATGCTTTAAGAAATTTGTCGATATTACCTGCTCATTGGAGAATTGCGTACGCCCGGAATCAGAGCCGCTTTTCTCATTAATGTATCCGAGTTCGATAAAGTCAACGCCGGATCGTTCCAACGATTGTAAGATTTTATCCATATAGTCCTGACCGAAATTAAAGTCGTTGACGCATCCACCATCACGAAGAGTTACGTCCAATACTTTTATGGAATTCATGAATGATTGCCTCCCTTGAAATTTGTTCCTAACTTTTTTCAGATCTCAAAATTCAGAAGAGCCTCCGCCAAACGGAAATCTTCGGGATTGTTAATATCGACAGCTTCTTTGAAAGTGACCTCCTTTACGAATGGGTTTAGCCCGATACGACGGTGGTACTTGCTATATGATTCTTTTGTAAATACATAAACTCCGGAAGTTTCGCGATAAATAGGTTTTAGGTCCTGACTGCGCGGCACATTGGTAGCATCAAAGTTGAGCGGTTCCCCATCCTTCCATAGATAGTCTTGAATCTTTGTAGCGCAGAATGCAGAGTCATATTCGCCCGTTTGAACTGCATAAATGCACTGTTTCATTGTCTCTACTGTAATGAAGGGCGCTGTAGCATGCGCATAGACATAAATATCAGAATCAATTTCTTTCATAAAACAGTCGAATATCTGCGTGAAATTCGATGTGGGCAAATCAAGATATTCGGGCCGCTTGATAAACCTCACACCTGCTGATAAAGATTCACATACGGCTTCATTACTGCAATAAACATTTACGCTATCCAGCATTTCGAGCAATAGGAGGTTGTCCAGTTCATATTGCAAAAGCGGCTTCTTACCTAATAGTTTTGTATTTTTGCCCGGTAAGCGTTCATTGTTCAGTTTTATAGGCATTATTGCAACGATTCTCATAATAAGTACTCCTTTTGAATTATACTTCCGAGTTTTTCTACTTGAAGATAAAGCCCAACATAAATTTCAACTTGCCAAACGCAAAAAGCGATAGTATAAATAATACCCCAGAGATAAGAAGTTTTATAGAGATACTGAGGTATTTATTCCACTCTGGCAAAAAACTAACACTCAAAACAGAAACAGTGAAGTACACAGCAAACAATAGAAAATCCGTAGCTAGTCGTCGGGCAAAGTCAGAGAATTTAACACCAAAGCATTTTTTAATCAACCAGTAAAAAGTAACATAAGTATTCGATGTGTACGCAATAGCAATAGTGACCGATAGAGTATAAATACTTCCGGCAATTAGTCCGATTACGGTCAATAAAACAGTAATCACTGTATTAATAATTCCAGTTTGTAGTAATAACTTTGTATCTCCCAAACTCTGAAATACTGCAACTGTTGTGGCATAGATCATTTGCATACAAATAGATAGGCTTAATATCTTAAAAGCAAGAATTGAGTTCTCCCATTGCTCGCCAAAGGCAATAAGAATCAATTCATCGGATGAAAGATAACAAAACGTGGTAACAAAAACACTAACCAATAATGTGAATCTTACTAATCTTACATATTTTTCAAAAATATACTTCTTGTCGTTCTGGAAGTCTGAAAGTATAGGATGCAATACGGACGCAATTATTACAGAGAAATTGTTAAGCGGAAACATGGTTAGTTTATATGCTTTGTCATAATAACCAAGCGCGTTTGCTCCAAAAACCTTGCCTGTCAAAAGATTATCCGTGTTCCGCGCGAAATAATTAATTATTTTAAAGACAAATAAACTAGATGAATATCCATAAATCTTTCTTATTGCTCCTTTATCAACCTTTACCTTAAATCTCGGTTTCGTATTCAGATAATTCCAAATGCAATTAATAAAAGCACTCACTATCGACAGCAAAACAAGAGAATAATACGAAAGTCCACGATAAGCAGCTATTATTGCCACCAGACTTCCGATTAAAGTTGAAACAAGAAGCCGAACACCTATTAAAAGGAATTTTTTATCTCTTCTTAAAATGGCATCTGGTACAACAGTCCAAACGTTAAACAAAATAGAAATCGAAAGTGCAAAACAAATAGGTATATATATTGAATTACCATAGAAAAAAGATATAGGAAAAGCAAGCATGACAAAAATTACGCATATTACAAACCCCATATAAATAGAAACCGAAAAAATGGAGTCTACATCATCCTTTGTTAAATCCTTTACTTGTATTACTGCTGCGCCTATGCCCAAATCAGATATTATCGTAAAAAATGTAGTGAAAACATTCACAACAGCAACGATACCATATTCGTCTGGTGTTAGCAATCGTGCTAATATCATGTTTAGTATAAATTGCAAAACAACCGTAGCGTATTTGAATACTGTTGTTGTAATTACCGCTCTTTTCAACGATGTAGGCTGTTGCTTTTTTTCCGGATTCAATACGAGCTTTCTCATGTAACTTCATCCTGAAATTTTTTAGAGTTACACATATCATCACATAGGTTAATAGCGGTCATCTCATCAAGTGCATATTTCAACAGCGGTTTTCCTCCTAGATGTCAATTGTTTTTTTGGAATAAATGTTCATTATTTAATTTGATGGGCATTATCGAGGGGATTTTCATTGATCAGACCTCATTCAAAATATACTCATCAGTAGCATGATCGTTTGATAGTATCCTACCTGGATTGCCCAAAACAATCGAATTATCAGGCACGTCAAAATTCACCATCCCCCCCCCCGCAATTAGTACATTATTCCCAATTTTAATGTTTCCAACCACTATTGAGTTA
>WSSedL1CaDRAFT_10001576_pt1 | contig 13016 bp, 12 predicted proteins | sample WetSurSL1Cattail_FD_9464 | JGI IMG/M metagenome (IMG submission 9464)
AGCTTCTCAGTGCCGATGATACTTGGTTGGTAACGACCCGGGAAAGTAGGTCTCCGCCAGATTTATATCAAAGCCCTGTGCTATCAAGCACAGGGCTTTGTGCTGTGGGATAAAGCATTATATTTCCTTGGAAAAACTAAAAAACATATCGGCCGTAACTACTGAGGCGCAGATTATGTCCAGTCTGGTTATGGAGTTTGCTTGATGCTGCTAAAAAATGGATTACTATATATCAACAATTGGTGAAACAATAAAAAAGCAAACCAGAAAGCCACGGAAGTGCAAATGTGATGGGGAGAAACCGTTTATGGCGGTGGAGGTTCAGGCCATAGTAGGCGCGGTAAAAGAAGAGACAGGAGGGGATTACTTTGGGTCTATTTTCAAACCTGTTTAAACTCAAAGCTGTCAGACTCCTCGGATGGATTGAAAATGCTTGATGTGCATGGAAGAAATATCGAATACCTTAGAATATCGGTAACGCGGGACTGCAATCTGAACTGCCTTTATTGCAAACCCGGGACTGCATGCAGGAACGATGATCGGTTCAGGCTGCTTTCACCTGCTGATTACGGCAAGATCGTCAGGACGGCGGCGGAACTCGGAATCAGAAAGGTAAGGATCACAGGAGGGGAACCGCTTGTAAGGCGTGATATATATGAGATCATCTCCGTTATTTCATCTGTTGAAGGCATTAATGATATATCAATGTCAACAAACGGCATCCATTTGGAACAATCCGTTCATAGACTCAAAGATGCAGGGCTTACCAGAGTCAATGTAAGTCTTGATTCCCTGAATGAGGACAATTTCCGGAAGATCACGGGTGTTAACAAGCTGCACGATGTATTGAACGGAATAAGGAAGGCGGTGATATATGGATTGGTTCCTGTAAAGACAAATACGGTACTAATCAAAGGTCTGAATGATCATGAAATTGACGATTTCTTCGGACTCGCAAGGGACATGGAGCTGGACGTGAGATTCATCGAACTAATGCCGGTAGGTGAATTCGGTGAAGAGAACCGTGGCAAAATCGTGTACAATTCCGGGATTATCGCTGCACACCCTGAGCTTGTGCCTGTCGAATCCGGGAATTCCAGTGAACCTGCAAGATATTACACAGTGGATGGTTATAAGGGAAGAATCGGATTCATAAGTCCGATCAGCAGCAGCTTCTGCAGCTGCTGTGACAGGATCAGGCTGACGTGCGACGGTAAAATAAAGCCGTGCCTGGGCAATAACCGGGAAGTCGACATTGTGGAATTGCTCGATGATCCTGAAGGCCTAAAGGCTATGATCTCCAGAACGGTATTTGAAAAGCCGGAAAGGAACAGTTTCGAGGACAATTTCGTTTCCAGTAGAAAAATGAATGAAATCGGAGGCTAGTATGGAGCATGTGGAGTTTACGCATGCTGATAGCCCGGTGAGGCGATCCTGCCTGTACTGCCGCATGCCGTGCAGATCCTGACAGAGCAAACGGGAGAATGTACCCGGTGAATTCACTGAGTTGTGTACCAGTACTACAGATAAATTGTAAATTGTACTGCTGAACATAATTGACATTTCTGTACTGCAGATTTAAACTAATCACAATAGCATGACAAATAAGAACACTCATACCACTTACAGGTTGGTGCAGTAGAAGGGGTTGTATTTCACAATGATATTTACATCTGGTACTAAAGCAATTAAAGAAGAGCTGGAACCGGCTTATTGGTTTATTTTCTATCATGATGAACTCCTGGTATCAGTTGGTGATAAATCCAGCAGTCACATACCGTTTATGAACGATATTAAAAGTCTTCGCGCCAGCTTCTCCGATATTCAATACCTCGGGCTTGTTGACGGAAAGGATAGCTATATTGCGTCATTATCAGAGAAATTATCACTGAAGGATCATGTTTTCATAGGACTCCGGAAACTGTTTGGCAGCATGGAGGACGACTGGTATTGGCTTGCCAACCGAGCCTGCCATCTAATTTTCTGGAAAAAGAAAAACCGGTATTGCGGTAGCTGTGGTGAAGCCATGCACGTGTCTGAGGATGAAGTGGCAATGACTTGCAGCAAGTGCGGAAACATTGTATATCCAAGGATCTCCCCCGCTGTTATTGTTGCCATTACAAAAGGGGATCAGATTCTGCTGGCACATGCTGCGAAGTTTTCCGGACAGATGTACAGTGTTATCGCCGGTTTTGTCGAACCGGGTGAGACGCTGGAGGAATGTGTAAAGCGTGAGATCATGGAGGAAGTCGGCCTGTATGTCAGGAATATACGCTATTTCTCAAACCAGCCCTGGCCTTATCCGGACTCACTGATGATCGCCTTCACGGCAGAATACGAGTCCGGTGATATCAGGATAGATAATAAGGAAATAACAGATGCAAACTGGTATTCCAGGGATAATCTACCTGACCTGCCCTCGAATGTAAGTGTGGCAAGAAAATTGATCAATGCCTGGCTTTCAAAATAACGGGTTTCTTTATGTACTACATAATTATGCCTGTGAAAGTTTGTTTAAAACAAACTTTTGAAGGCATAATTGACATTTAAAAGCCCATATCAGCAGTTTCATCCTTCCCCAATTAACAATTCTACAGTCCATTTGCTATGATTATGCAGAAAAATGTAGTAAAATATTTTTGTATTTTGAGAATATAGCTTAGTAAAGAGGGTATAGGGTTGAGTTTGTTGCGGAGCTGAAGAATTGACATAATCTACAGAATCATAACGTATATTCTGGTAAATCATATAAAATATTTGACATTTCTGTAAATGTAATTGACATCCAAAATTTATATACTTATAATTGAAATGTTGTTTAATATAACAGTGCTAAAAATACTTTTATTTTCTAAGGATAAATATGTAATTTAATGAACAGTTTACTGTTATTGGACCGAGATGCCAAAGAATTTAAAATTTTAATAAGGGCGAAGTATCCAATTGGAAACAAAATATTAACAGGGGGGTAAGAAAATGAAAAGGGGTTTAAAGAAATCCATATCTTTAGGTGTAGTTTTATTAATGCTGTTTATAATAACAGTACCTGCATTTGCTCAGTTTTCCGATACTAACGGGAATTGGGCGGCTGCAGAAATTAGCAAGTGGGTTGAAAAAGGGATTATCAATGGTAATCCAAATGGTACATATGCTCCGGAAAAGGCAATTTCCAGAGCGGAATTCTCAAGCATGCTGTGTAAATTGTTTAATTACGTAGACCTATCAAGCACAAAATTCACAGATGTTTCTGAAAATTCATGGTATTCAAAGATTGTTTCAAAAACGGCTTCAGCAGGAGTTATCGTTGGTGACAAGGGCAAATTCCGGCCGACAGAATCCATAAGCCGGCAGGAAGCGGCTGTAATGCTTTCCAGAGCTTTTATGCTGAGTGCCAATGCAAGCACTGCAGACAAGTACACTGATGCCAAGGACATAGCAGCATGGGCAAAGGCTGCTGTCAGTGCTGTTACAGAGAAAGGCTATATGTCAGGCAGACCTGGAAACTTGTTTGCTCCCAAAGAAAATGTAACACGTGCTGAAGCAGTGAAAATAATTGATAATACAGTTCAAGAACTAAAAAATTTAGCTGGTGTATATACAGGAACTATTGAAAAGAATCTTATGGTTAATACCAAAGATGTAACTCTTAAAAATATGGTTATCAATGGAGACTTATTCCTTGCACCGGGTATTGGTGATGGCAATGTCACCCTTGACAACGTCAAGGTAAAGGGAAAAACCATAGTTATGGGCGGCGGTGAGAACAGCATCGATCTTGTAAATACTTCACTTACAGGAACATTAATTGTTATTAAAGTGGATGGGAAAATAAGGATTGTCGCTGAAGGATCATCAGAGGTAAACAGCGTTCTGCTCAACTCCGGCGCACGGCTTGAAGAGAATGGCTTAACCGGATTAGGCTTTGGCAATGTAACGATTATGAGAATAGCCCCGGGCCAGTCGATTAATCTGGACGGTGACTTCGATGAAGTATCAATAAACGCTCCTAACACGGCAGTTCAAATTTCGGATGGACATATTGGGACATTGGTAGTCGGTGCAGGCGCAACGAATGCAGGTATAAATTTAGGATCCGGTGCTTCAATAACTACTTTAACTGCTAATGCGGGTGTTCAGGTAACCGGTCAGGGAAGCATTACAACAGCTAATATTAATGCTGCAGGCGTTGTTATTGTGATGAAGCCGACCAATACGGTCATAGCTGCTGGAATAACTGCTATAGTTAGCGGTACATCGTTGACATCAAATACAACAACAACAACGACAACAACAACAACAAATAATAATAACAATAATAACAACAATACAGACACCAGCATTACATCTATTGCATTAACGACAAAAAGCGGCGGGGCGATCAATGCTACTGTCAGTGGAACCACCTATACAGTTGATTTAAGTGGTGTCAGTGATGCTGTATATATCAATGGCTTGAAGGTTACAAGTCCTCTCGCAGCTACAAAACTAGTCATAAGTGATGCCACCAATCCGGTAACGGGTTCGAATGGTACATTTGATTTTGGAGGCAACAACTCTATTATTGAAGCATTCTTTGGCGCAGGATTCGTATTTGACGGTGATGTCAGTGTCAAGACGATCAAGAGCATATTGAGCGGCAGTATAACAAGAAATGTATCCGTATATAGTGGAACTACCAAGTTAAAGGATATAACTCTTACTATTAAAGTTTCCGCAGGTGACACGCTGGGTACTCAGAGTCTGCTCAATTGCTATTCTGTCTCAGCAGCAAGCGGAACAATTACAGCTACTTTAAAATCGGGTAAAGAGAGTCAGTCTGTTTTGACAGGAGGACAATTCTACCAGCTTCTTGTCGATATGATTACCGTGCCTGCGGGATATGTATACAGTGGCGTGGCAGTTGGAACAAGCGGTGACTCATACTCCAGTTATACAAAAGATAATTTGGTAATACTACAGAACCTGGCATCACAGGTAGGCAAAGGGATTAATGCGGTTACACTTTTGGATTTGAAGACTAAGCATACAACAGTCAAAGTAAAAGCAAGCAGCCCTAATAATGCTGATCATATCATTACCGTCATATTTGGCTAAGACATATTAAAATAATAACTGATATCAACTTCATACTTGAAATTATCCAGGTAGATATGCTTGGATAATTTCAAGTTTTTTAGAGGGGGACATGGAAAATAATGCCTAATCCAGGATGGCATGCTTTGTTCGTATTTACCGGTGGAGAAGACAAAGTAAAGGAACGTCTACAATACCGATTCAAAGATCAATTCAGGATAATGGTACCCAAGCGGAAGCTTAGGGAGAGAAAGAATGGTTCATGGTATTACCGAACAAGAGTCCTTTTCCCCGGGTATGTCATATTAAAAGGGAATATTGATGCCGAGACATATTACGACATGAAAAGTATTCCAGGAATTATACGGCATTTAAAAACCGGAAATGAATTAGCAAGTATCACTGAAGGTGAAATGAATACGCTCTCCAAGCTTGTCTGTAATGAAGATGAAATAGGGATATCCTCCTTGCTGATAGAGAATGGCAATATCCGTATCATCGAAGGGCCGCTATATTCCATGGAAGGAATTATAAAAGATATTAACACCCGTAAGGGCAGAGCAAAGGTGGTACTCAGCTTTTTAGGGGAAGAAAGAGTAGTCGAGTTAGGAGTTTCACTGCTTGAACCGGCATAATACTATTTTTACTATAGTTGATAAAATCTGAAGTCTGCAGCAGGTGTTTCGGCCCTGTAGAAGATCAGGAGGTCATAGCTCCCGTATAGAGGTTTGCATTTATTCATCAAATGCATGCCATGGCGAAGCTATGATTATATCCTACACAAATAATTTGGTACAGGAAGGGAATTGTATGAAGAAGGTAATTGTCATTGCTGTCGTTATTTTATTGCTTCTGTCAGGAACAGCTGTAACAGTATTGTATTATATCGGAGATAAAATGTTAAATACTGTGATCGATAGTGAAATCAATGACCTTTTAGTAGAAGAGCCATCAACTTCCCAGAACATGTCTCCCAATGCAAATGAACAAACCGGGTCCGCTTCAGGAAATAAGCTTTCTCAACAGCCTTCAGGCAATATAACTGATGAAATAACCAATCCGAGTGGTAATTCTGATCAGAAACCTGAAACCCCGGAATCAAACATATCAAAACCTGAAACCTCAAATTCCAATGACCAAAAGATTCAATATACAGTAGAACAAATGAATGAAGTAAAAGAAAAAGTTACGGCTGTGGACAAAATCAGTTCAGCCGCATTACTAATAAAACGGTTGAACACCGCAGACATCAACGAATTGAAAAGTATGCTGCCGGGCGGAGTAGATGCTGCAGAGAAAAAGCGTGCCAAGGAAATCATGTACCAGCGGTTCACACCGGAAGAAATTGAGACGATACAAAGCTTGTATCAGAAATATATGGATGACTAATTATCTTCAAATACGTATTGTTCGCTATTGTTAGGAGCTAAACATATGTTGACCAGTAAAATTAAGTTTGTTCAAAAAATTGTACTGATTGTGGATTTGACAATGGTAATTGATTCTTATTTTGCAGCCTATGCCTTGCGTAATACTTTTTATAGCCTGAAATATAAGCTTATGACTAATTTTAATGAATATTTATGGATTCTGGCTGTAATAGCAGCAATTTGGCCAATAAGTTTTTACATAACGAGATCATACACATTCATTAAGAAAAAAGAATCTATATTTTCCACACTGTTAAAACCCGTTTTTGCGAACTCTATGGGCTTTGCAATTTTGAGCGGCATACTTTATTTCTTACATAACACAAATTTAAGCAGGCTTTTTCTTATTATATTTATTTCTGTTGCAACAGTATCACTTATTGCAGTTAGAATACTTATAAAATTATTAATGCTTTTGCTTTCAAAATCAAATAAAAGATATCTGGATTCAAAAAATATTTTAATTATTGGATCCGGATATATTGGAAAGCTATTTTTTGAACGAATTAAAAAATACAAACTATGGGGAAGCAATGTTATTGGATTTCTGGATGATGTAAGCAATACAGCGGATAAAAACGCATTAACGATACTTGGACAGATAAAGGATCTTGAAACGATCATTGATACTAATGACGTCCATGAAGTAGTAATCGCTTTATCAATTGAAAAATATGGTTTGATAAAAAATATCATTGATATCTGTGATAAAGAAGGTATACGAACAAATATTTTACCGGCTTATTCTGAAGACATTTGTGTGACAGTCGAAGAAATAGAAGGTATGCCGGTGATACACGTGCGGGAAGTTCCACTGGATCATATACACAACATATTGATAAAAAGATCATTCGATATACTCGTTTCAGTAATATTTATTCTAATATTCATGCCAATCATGTTGTTGGTGGCAATAGGAATAAAGTTAACATCAAAAGGTCCGATACTTTATAAACAAGAGAGAGTTGGAGCCAGTAATAAGCCTTTCATGATGTATAAATTCAGATCCATGAGAATCCAGGACAAGAATGAAGAGAAGGTGCAGTGGACTACAGCAAATGATCCCAGAAAGACTGTATTTGGATCGTTCATCAGAAAGACAAGTCTTGATGAATTACCCCAGCTATTCAATGTATTGTTCGGAAATATGAGTATAGTCGGCCCGAGACCTGAAAGGCCTTACTGGGTCGGAAAGTTTAAAGAAGAAGTACCCCAGTACATGATGAGGCATTACATAAAAAGCGGCATCACAGGTTGGGCGCAAGTGAACGGCTGGCGTGGTGACTCATCTATAGAGGAAAGGATCAAGTGTGATAACTACTACATACGTAATTGGAGCATTTTTATGGATGTGAAGATTATGTTTATGACGGTGTTTAAGGGGTTTGTGAACGGGAATGCTTATTAGTATACTAATATGCAAATTGTGATTTGGGGGAGAGTATTATAAAAGTAGAACTATTGTTGATCGCTGAAACTATGGGAAACGGTGATAGATGGAATATTATGGATTTAATTCCTGGCCTGAAAAAGAGATATTTGATATTACATTAATGTACGGAAATTCTATATCGGATATGAATTTTTATTTACAAATTGAAGATATAAAAAGATATGCACGTTTAATTGAATGCAAATCAATAGTTCGGTAAATAGATTCCAGGGCATAAGAACATGGATTAATTGAAAAGGAATAAACAAGCGATACTTCTTTTGCGCGGGCGAAAAGACACAATTAAAGCCTGTGTATACGTTAAGGAGCTAGCAAGAATAAGATTTAATGAAGATATCATCGAGTTATTGCAGGAAATACAATGGTGGAATTGGACTGAAGATATAATAAAAGATAGAGTCTCGGAATTTACGGACATTGAGTTGTTCTGTAAGAAGTATAAATCGGGGAGTGCCAATAAATGAACATCGTATACGCATCAGACAATAATTTTGCAGAAGTATTAACAGTATCGCTTGTATCGCTACTTGAGAACAATAAGGGTCAATTAGTTAATGTGTACATTATTTCTCAGAATATTTCCGACGATAACAAAACAAGAATAGAATCTTCAACTTCGAATTATCAATGTGATATTTATTTTATTAACATGCCTGACATTTCTAATATCATAGGAGAAACAGTTGATATAAAAAGATATTCCGAGAGTATGTTCTCCCGGATATTGCTGGGAACGTTGTTACCTACAGAAATTGAGCGAGTGATATATATCGACTGCGATACATTAATTCTTGATTCAATGATGTCGCTATGGAAACAAAATTTTCAAGGCAAAACTCTGGGAGCCGTTAGGGACTGTAGAAATATTAGGTATAATCGAAACTTGGGCATCAAGGATACAAGTTACTATATTAATAGTGGAATGTTGGTTATTGATTTGAATAAATACCGGGAAAACGGCTGGCAACAGATTCTGGTTAAAGCGATAAAGGAATATAACGGTTTGCTCGAATTCCCGGACAACGATATCATTTGTAAAATTTTGCAAGATGATATTTTCTATTTTCCATTGCGATTTAACATAATTTCTTTATTCTACATGTGTAGTTACCGTGAAATTTCTTCAGCCAGGCGGCCGCAGTTTCTTTATACCGAAGCCGAGGTGAATTCCTCTTTGCATAACCCTTGTATTGTTCATTTCGATACATTTTTTATGGTAAATGGACGTCCCTGGATGCAAAACTGCGATCATAAGATGACACAAACCTACCTCGAATACAGAGGTAAGACCGCTTGGGGTAATACACCGCTACGTCCTACCAGCATGACCAAGAGCAGAAAATTAATCCAGTTAGCGAGTAAAATAATACTACGCTTCGTTTTTATTAGATTGATTGGCATTTTACATGGAATAGTAAGGCCGCTTCTTCAGAAGAGCAGGTTAAAGAGGTGTAGAATTGAGATATAACTTTTCAGATATCAAAATATTAACCAGAAATCTTTTGAATAATAACTTGATCATCAGAACCATAGTATATCCGTACTTTGCTCTTAAAATATTGATGTCAGATCTGAAATTTGCTCATAGTGAAAGCGCCAAAGAACTCTCAAGTTTTAAAGACGCTTATAAGGGCAAACGTTGTTTTATAATCGGCAACGGTCCCAGCCTTCGGACTGAAGATTTGGAAATGATAAAGAACGAGGTCACATTTGGCTGTAATCGAATCTTTCAGCTTTACGATAAAACGGATTGGCGCCCAAATTTTTGGATGTGTGTAGAAGAAAAGACTTTATCGGATATAAGCAACAAAGTTGAGAGCATATCTACCGACTCAACTTGTTTTGTTTCATTATTCGGCCAACATTGTGGTATAAAAAAATCAAACAAAATTTTCTATGTATATAATCGTCAACCATTTTACCTTAAGAAATACAAACCTAGGTCGTTTATCAGATTCAGTTCAGATATATGTACTGCAACCGAAGCTGGAGAAACGGTAGTATATAACGCAATACAAATAGCTGTATACATGGGATTCACAGAGATTTATCTATTGGGAATTGATCACAACTATTCGCAGAGCATAGATGAGAAAGGCAAATTAATTATTAATCGAGAAATAAGAGATTACTTTGGGGATGTAAAAACAACAACTTACAACATTCAAAACAAGAATATTGCAGATACTGCATATAGAACAGCTGAGAGGTTTGCCGAAACCCATAGTATACGAATTATTAATTGCACTAGAGGTGGAAAATTGGAAGCCTTTAAGAGACAGTGTTTAGATGAGGTTGTAGAGAATAATGAATAAAGCATCGGCAATAAGAGCCCCTTTATCGATGAGCGTAAACAGGTGTGTTTGCGATGAAGTAGGTGTGAATGTATATAATGTAGAGTGTGGTGCTTTGCTGGATACGATTCTAAGGGTGGACATAGATCTATTACAAAGGAACAAATATGGAGATTAATGTAATAATAAATGAGACTTATCTTAGTCAATTTTGGAGACAGCATTTTAATGAGAAACTCAGTATTAAGAGTACTATTGTTAATTTAGCGATTTTACTCTTGGTATTTTTCTGCCTAGGGGGGTCTAAGGGATTTACAATATACTCCAATTGTGCATTTGTTTACATAATTATATACATTTTGTGCTGCGTTGCTAATATGGAATTGAAAAGTAACCCGCGTATATATTATGGTTCTTTAATCATTTATATTGCTTTTATAGCGATACAAATGACAGCTATTAACGTAAGCAATGCAAATATCCTTGATACTATTCTCCAGTTTTCATTGTACGGAATAATAACGTTATTGCCTGTTCGATTAAGTTTGTACAGAAGTACATACAACATAATTAAACCAGTTGCTCTATTTTACGCAGCATTTATCATTGTATCAAGCATTCTGAAAAACAATTTCATTACTATTTTTGATTTTTACTTTACAAATGTCGGTAGGTTGCTGCACGAATACAGTGCTGGCCAGTATTCTGGATTGAATGGTGCAAGAGGCTTAGCTGCAGCCTCAATGAATATTGCGATGTGTTATTTTATATCAGGTATACTATCACAAGGAAAAATTAAGCTTAAACAAATGGTGTATTGCACGATATGTTTTGCTGCAATGCTATGCACTGGTCAGCGAAGTCAAGTGATAATTATTGTTTGTGTTGTTTTTATTATGTTGTTTTTTCTAAGTGATAGAAAAATCAGAAAGAGTATTCTTCGATTTTTTTTGATCTTCTCAATTATTACCATTGCTATATTGATCTTTGTCCCACAGGCAAATATTACAATTCAGAGGTTTACTTCACTAAATGATTATTCGACTTTAAATGGTCGGTTAGATCTTTGGCAATATGCTATCCAACTATTCAAACAAAAGCCAATATTTGGAAACGGATTAGGTAGTTTCTCCAACCTAAATAGTTTATATGGGCAAGGTAGTGTTAACGAAGCGCATAACATGTATTTGCAATTATTGGCCGAAACAGGGCTGGTTGGATCAGTGTTATATTTTTCTTTTTTCATTTGTTGTTTAATAATATGTTTCAAGGCAGTTAAAGTTTGCAAATACTACAGGGAACTGCTGCCGATGTCACTTTTTTCACTGATGGTGTGTATTACATTCCTCATTCATGGTATGGTTAGTTTCCCAATTTACATAATGAATGAAGGAATTATTTTATCAATATGTGTGGGAATGTCTTTATCAATAATTAGAAAGAGATTGGTAAAGTAAATGAATATATCAAGAATTGCGACAAGTTACCTACTAAGAAACAGAATTATTCTTGACGATCCAAGCAGGCATACCATCCAGAATAGAGTTAATCTGCATTATGCCTCAAAAACTGCATATAGGAACAAAAATTTTGGAGACTTATTATCACCAATAATAGTGAAGCATTTGCTGTATCAAAAAGGAATAACTGGAATAGAAAAAACGATAACGACAAAACATCTTTATGCATGTGGAAGCATTCTGGATTTAGGATACCAGAACGCAACGGTTTGGGGGAGCGGAATACTTGGGCATCTTACGTCATTGATGAAAATATACAGAAAGCTTGATATAAGAATGATTCGCGGTCCATTAACAAAGGAATTTTTGAAATCAGCCGGACATGAAGTACCCGAATTGTATGGAGATCCCGCTATATTAATGCCAAAAATTTACAAACCTAATGTTAGCAAGGAAAATAAATTCGGGATCATTAATCATTACGCGGAAAATGATTGGAAAGTCAAGATGGGAGCGAGAGTAATCAATCCAAGAAACGAAAACCCCCTATGCGTCATTGATGAAATTAACAAGTGCGAGATAATCATTTCGTCTTCCTTACACGGAATAATTATTGCAGAAGCATATGGCATACCAGTAATCCCACTGTTACCAAAAAAACAGTTGCTATTTAAATACTATGATTATTTCATGAGCACAAGAAGATTGAATATAGAATTCTGTGGTACTGAGGAGGAAGCGTTTAGCAGAGTTCCTATCCAAGTTCCAAATTTGGAAACGCTTCAGCAGAACCTGTTCGCAACTTTTCCATATGACTTATACGAATAAATAAGTGGGGTAACAGCAATGAATTTTAAACTACTCGTTTCTTTGATAAAAGCAGACCTGTTTCGATACGAAAGGAACAAATCCATACGGTATTTTCTAAAACACTTTTTTTTATGTCCTGGATTCAAATTCATGGTTATACATCGTGCTACAAATTGGGCTAGAAGGTATAAACCCTTATTTATGTTTTTTAGGTATAAACTATACAGATATTCTGTTTATTCGGGAATCGAGATACCTTGGCAAGTAGAGATTGGAAAAGGTTTTAAAATCACACATTATGGAGCTATCACAATTAACAAGAATACAATAATCGGCAATAATGTTAATATAACAAAAGGCGTGACTATTGGCCAAGAAAATAGAGGGTTTAGAAAAGGCGCGCCTCAAATAGGATCAAATGTTTGGATAGGTCCTAACTCAATAGTGGTTGGAAACATTAAAATTGGGAATAATGTACTAATTGCGGGGGGGGGGA
>WSSedL1CaDRAFT_10001577_pt1 | contig 13012 bp, 7 predicted proteins | sample WetSurSL1Cattail_FD_9464 | JGI IMG/M metagenome (IMG submission 9464)
AGAAAGCTTTTGGCTATACTTACGAAGAGTTCAGGAAAATCATTATCCCAATGGTTAAGGATGGTGCCGAGCCAATAGGTGCCATGGGTACGGATACACCGCTTGCAGTGCTGTCTGACAAGCCTCAGCTGTTGTATAACTATTTCAAGCAGCTATTTGCACAAGTAACGAATCCTCCTATTGACGCACTGCGTGAAGAAATCATTACTGCAACTGAAACTTTTATTGGCAGCGAGGGTGACCTTATTAATCCGAAGCCTGAAAGCTGCAATCAAATAAAGCTCAAATACCCGGTCATTAATAATGAAGATCTGGCAAGAATTAAAAACATTGACATACCAGGCTTCAAGACACATACAATGTCCATCCTCTTCAAGGCCTCAGAGGGTACTGACGGCATGAAATCTGCTCTTGAAAGTATTTTTTGTGAGGCTTCAAGGCTTATCACCGAGGGAACTAATATTCTGATCCTTACGGATCGGGGAGTGAATAGCGAATTCGCTCCGATACCGGCATTACTAGCCGTTTCAGGACTGCATCACCACCTTATCCGGGAGGGTACCCGCACCAGGATCAGCATTATACTTGAATCGGGTGAACCAAGAGAAATTCATCATTTTGCGCTCCTTATCGGTTATGGTGTTTCGGCTATCAATCCTTATATGATATTTGAAACCATCGAGGGTATGGTCAGGGATGGCCTTTTAAAGGAAACATACCTTAAGTCCGGTGCGAAAAAGTATATTAAGGCGGCTGTTAAGGGCGTTGTCAAAACGATTTCCAAAATGGGCATTTCCACAATCCAGAGTTACCAGGGCGCTCAGATATTTGAAGCTATCGGTATCAGCCAGGAGGTTATAGACCGTTACTTTACGAAGACGGTTTCCCCATTGGAGGGCATCGGCCTGGATGTAATAGCAGGTGAAGCACTGATTCGCCATTCGAATGCTTTTGATGAACGTTCCGCTAAGGAAGACGTCCTGGAGTCAGGCGGGCAGTACCAGTGGAGGAAGGATGGGGAATATCATCTGTATAATCCCGAGACCATCCACAAGCTGCAATGCGCCTGCCGTACAAATGATTACAAGGTTTTCAGGGAATATTCCCGGCTTTTGGATGAACAAACGCAGAGGCAGTGTACAATACGCGGCCTTATGAATTTTAAATATGCATCGGTACCAGTGCCAATTGACGAGGTCGAGTCTGTCGAGTCGATTGTGAAACGTTTCAAAACAGGAGCAATGTCCTATGGCTCCATAAGCAAGGAAGCCCACGAGGCTCTAGCCATAGCAATGAACCGTCTTGGCGGCAAGAGTAATACCGGAGAGGGCGGCGAGGATCCTGCCCGTTTTCAGCCTGACAGTAACGGCGATTCACGCTGCAGCGCCATAAAGCAGGTCGCATCAGGAAGATTCGGCGTAACCAGCAATTATCTTGTAAATGCAAAGGAAATTCAGATAAAGATGGCACAGGGTGCAAAGCCCGGCGAGGGCGGTCAGCTTCCGGGGCAGAAGGTATACCCCTGGGTTGCCAGGACCAGGCATTCAACACCAGGTGTCGGTCTCATTTCGCCGCCTCCGCACCATGACATATATTCCATCGAGGATCTGGCAGAATTGATCCATGACCTGAAAAACGCCAACCGCCATGCAAGGATCAGCGTCAAGTTGGTTTCCGAAGCGGGTGTAGGCACCATCGCTGCCGGAGTGGCAAAGGGCCGTGCCGATGTAGTGCTGATCAGCGGCTACGACGGTGGAACCGGCGCATCGCCCAGGAGCAGCATACGCCATGCGGGCCTTCCCTGGGAACTGGGTCTGGCAGAGACGCATCAGACGTTGATGCTGAACGATCTGCGCAGCCGTATTGTTGTCGAAACAGACGGAAAGCTTATGACGGGCCGTGATGTGGCCGTTGCAGCATTGCTTGGGGCCGAGGAGTTCGGCTTTGCCACGGCTCCGCTCGTTACCCTCGGATGCGTTATGATGAGGGTCTGCAATCTGGATACCTGCCCGGTAGGTGTTGCGACACAAAACCCGGAGCTTCGTAAAAAGTTCTCGGGCGATCCTCAGTATGTCGTCAATTTCATGCGCTTCATTGCACAGGAACTACGCGAATGGATGGCAAAACTCGGATTTCGCACCATTGAAGAAATGGTTGGACGCAGCGACCTGCTCGAAGCGAATAAGGCAATATTGCACTGGAAGTCAAAAGGTCTTGATCTGTCACCGATATTATATCAGCCGGAATTGCCGGAGGGCACATCAAGATACTGCCAGACAAGCCAGGATCATCTGATAGAAAAAACGATGGACATGCAGCTGTTGCTTGGTATATGCAAGCCGGCCCTTGAAAATGGTGAAACAGTATCTGCCGAGCTGCCGGTGAGAAATACGAATCGAGTCGTTGGAACGATCCTTGGCAGTGAAGTAACCAAAATATACGGCGAAGATGGGCTGCCCGAAGACACGATTAACCTGAAATTCCATGGATCCGCAGGACAGAGCTTCGGCGCTTTCATTCCGCGCGGTATTACGCTGACACTCGAAGGAGATTCGAATGATTACCTTGGGAAAGGTCTTTCCGGAGGCAAAATTATTGTTCATCCCCCGGTCACGTCCACCTTCGCTGCTGAAGAAAACATCATCGCGGGCAATGTTTGCCTTTATGGTGCGACAAGCGGTGAGGCATACATCAGCGGTATGGCCGGAGAACGCTTCTGTGTCCGCAACAGCGGTGCAACCGCTGTAGTAGAATCTTTGGGAGACCACGGCTGCGAATACATGACAGGCGGCCGTGTAATTGTCCTTGGTTCAACGGGCAGAAATTTTGCTGCCGGTATGTCAGGCGGCATCGCCTATGTATTGGATGAAAATAAATCCTTCAGCAAAAGATGCAATAAGGATATGGTCGATTTGAAAAAGCTTGAGGACAGGGAGGAAATCAAGCAGATCCATGACCTGGTCCGCAGGCATTTTGAATATACGGGAAGCCTTCTCGCAAAAAGGATCCTGGACAATTGGACCGATATAGTTCCTCAGTTTGTCAAGGTACTTCCGCGGGATTATGACAGGATGCTAAAGGCAATAGCCCAGATGCACAATACAGGACTGACAGGTGAAGATGCACTTCTGGCAGCTTTTGAGGCGGTTAATAAGGAAGCGGCGAAGGCTACTGACGATAATGACTGACAACGGATTGGAATAGTGGATTTGTGGAGTTTGTAATTAAAAGCTTTGGATATTAGATTTGGAGGAATTTCTATGGGAAAACCAACAGGATTTATGGAATATAGCAGAGAGCTTCCGGCCGACCGTCCCCCAGTAGAGAGGATCAAGGACTGGAACGAGTTCCACCTGCATATGCCTGAAAAAAAGCAGAAACTGCAGGGAGCGCGCTGCATGGATTGCGGCATACCGTTCTGCCATATGGGTCTGCTTATAAACGGTATGGCTGCAGGATGTCCTATCAACAACCTGATACCCGAGTGGAACGATCTGATTTTTAAGGGTAACTGGCGTGAGGCTGTAAAGAGACTTCACCGGACCAATAATTTCCCGGAGTTTACAGGAAGGGTCTGCCCGGCTCCATGTGAAGGTTCCTGTACTGTTGGTATCAATGACCCGCAGGTGACCATCAAAAACAATGAATGCACGATCATAGACAAAGCTTTTGAAAATGGCTGGGTAGTACCGGAACCCCCGGAAACCCGCACAGGAAAAAAAGTTGCTGTTGTTGGTTCAGGACCTTCCGGGCTGGCTTGCGCAGATCAGCTGAATAAAGCAGGCCATCTGGTTACAGTATTTGAAAGAAACGACCGCATCGGCGGCCTGCTCATGTATGGCATACCCAATATGAAGCTGGACAAAGGCGTTGTACAACGCAGGGTAAACCTGCTGGCCGAAGAAGGAATAGAATTCAGAACGAACACGGAAGTGGGCAGGGATATGTCCTCTGAAAAACTATTGGAGGAATATGACGCAGTTGTACTCTGCGGCGGTGCGACAAAGCCGAGGGATCTTCCCATCGAGGGAAGGTCGCTGAACGGAGTTCACTTCGCCTTGGAATTCCTGCATGCGAACACAAAGAGTCTGTTGGATTCAAAGCACTCTAACGGTAAATATATCAACGCGAAGGGTAAGGATGTCGTGGTGATAGGCGGTGGGGATACGGGAACAGATTGTGTCGGAACTTCCATTCGCCAGCACTGTAAAAGTGTGCTCCAGCTTGAAATAATGCCTCAGCCACCAGAAGAGAGACAGGCTGACAATCCCTGGCCACAGTGGCCCAAGGTATTGAAGGTAGACTACGGTCAGGAGGAAGCGGCGGCGCTTTATGGAAAAGATCCGCGGAATTACTGCATTACAGCGAAGAAATTTGTGGGAGACGCAGACGGAAATTTAAAGGAAGTACACACCATAGGCATCGAATGGAAGAAGGATGCGGCAGGCCGCTTCAGTCCAGTGGAAATAGCCGGTACAGAGAAAGTGTTCCCGGCACAGCTTGTGCTGCTGGCAATGGGCTTTCTGGGACCTGAGGATACCGTATTGAAGCCACTGGGCATTGAACAGGACGCACGCTCCAACGTAAAAGCCGATTACGGCAGCTTCTCCACCAATGTGAAGGGTGTATTCGCAGCCGGTGACATGCGCCGCGGGCAGAGCCTGGTGGTTTGGGCCATCAATGAAGGCCGTGCCGCCGCAAGGGAATGCGACAAATACCTGATGGGCTATACAAAGCTTCCATAAATAAAACAACCTGTTTATTCACTTGACTGATGTGGATAAACAGAACATAGAAATTAATGCAGGGGCGCGCATCGCACGTCCGTATAAAAGGGAAGGTTCTTGATTGAAAACAAATCAGGAACCTTCCCTTCTTTTACTAGTTAATATATCCTGGTTTAGTCGGTTCCTAGCATTTAGCCGGGTTCTCCCCATGCCTGTTACAGTTTAAGATCCACTCCGAAAACACCTGCTATCTTTTCCTGACGATCCTTGATTGGGATAGAGTATGTCACACATGGTTTTTTGGTAATAGCAGATATGTACACATCCGAAATATATTCTTCTCCTGCGGCACTCCTCTTGAACCATTCCCTGATCATGGCATTTGCAATACCGGCCCCGGGAATCGAACAGATGAATCTGCCTTTGATATCATTTGACCATGCTGCTTCTATAAAGTCCTGGGAGGCCAATAGTCCGGACAATACACTTCTGTGTGCTTCCGAATCAAAGTTAAGCAGTTTTGCGTTCAACTCACCCGTCAATTTCCTTATAGCATCTACAGCACAATCCACTTTTGCCTTATCTGCCATGCAATTCTCTTCTTTAGCGGAATTACCGGCAAGCTGCTGTATATTTTGGGACGCATCATTAAGCCGGTTTCCAAGTTCGGCAAGATCTTGTATATTATGCTTTTGTCTATGCACGGAATCGTAAACATCCTTAACCTGCGAAGATGCGCTTTCCATATTTGACTCCATTCCAAAAAGCATCGACTCAAGTCCTTTGGCCAATTCCTCACCCTTCCCTGTTATACTGCATATATCACTGATCGTAGTAGCGATACCGGAAAATGATTTGTCAATAACCTGCGTATTCTGCTCCATGATACCAGAGACATCCACACCGATCTGAACCCTTCGAACATTCTCGCCCACCACCTGGTTGACAGCCTGTATCTGATGCCCAATAGAATTGACAAGCTCGCCAATATTTTTTACAGCATTTCCTGTTTCTACTGAAAGCTTTTGAATTTCCCCTGCTACAACCGCAAACCCCTTTCCCGCTTCACCCGCCCTTGCCGATTCTATGGCGGCATTTAGAGATAATAGCTGAGTCTGGTTGGAAATACTTCTGACAGAATCAAGAATGTTCATGATTTCTCCAGATGTCCTTTCAAGACTGTCCATACTATCTTTTGTCATTTCAGATGCATTTCGGATATCCCTGACAGCTGACACCATACTGCGTATTTCGGTAAATCCGGCTTTTAATGCCTCTTCCGCCGATTTACTTGTCTGCTCCATATTTGCCGATATTCCTCCGGCTTGCTTTAAAAGTCCCATTATTTCATTGATTCCGCCAACTACACCTTTTACCTTATTATTTACTTCTGAATTCATATCTGACATTTCACGTGCTTCAGCAAAAAGCTGCTGTGCAAACGCATTATTTTCATCAAGCGTCACATAAAGCTGCTCAGACACGGACATTACCTGACTGGAAGCAACTTCTACCTCCTTGTTCAACATCCTCAATTCGGTCTCAAGCTGTGCGATTCGATTTTTTAAAGACCTGCTGTTATCCTTCCCAAACACAGCGATAAAAACAGGCACTGCCGCAAATACAAGGAGTACCGCACTATTCAGCCATTCCGGTCTAAATGGCTTAAGTAAGAGTAAAATCAATACAGCTGCAATAACAATTATATGTACTGCGACAAATTTAAAATGATTCAATGATGATCCCCCCCATTCCCACTCGGGTATAATATTATCTATTACAATTTGAGTCTCAAGCATTTCACCATTGAAAATGCCAATAAAAACAAAAAACGTCCATAAAGGCGATACGCCTTATGAACGTCATGTTCCAACAAACCCACTGTGGTTCGTCTATAAATTTTATCATACCTGTCCGATTTATGCAATTTTAACTTCCAGGTTTGTACAACGGTATGTCAATTTAAAATAATATTCCCCATATCCACATAGGTGTCTATCAACGGTCCCCCGCCCCGGACATCTCCATATAAATTCCCGGATGGAGCAGTTTTCAGCACACCTTTTCCTAGCTCAAGATTATCCGATATTTTGCCTTTCGTGGATTTTGCAAGCAACGACCAGCCTGCTGTTTCCGGTAGTATTAGCCTGATATTGCCTTTTGATGCCTTTATCGTATACTTTCCTTCAGCATCCAGGTTATTCAGATCCGCGTTGATATCTCCATAGGAAGCATAAAAACTTGATTCTTTGCTTAAACGGGATTCTCCGACTGTAAGGGTCCCGGTCGAAATGTCACAGTTCAGCCTGCCTTCAGCATTTTCAATTACGGTATCCCCTGATACGGATTTCAGTTCTATATTTCCTTTTGTGTTCTGCAGCTTGATATTGCCCCTGCCGCATTTATATGTACTGTTTCCGTTAAAGCTGCCTACATCCAGATTGCCGTTCGTAATTGAAACGGAAAACAGGGTTGCTTCGCAATGATCAACATTTATAATGCCCTTATCCACCTTTATATCCAGACTGCCTTTTTTCTTAAGACCCGATACATTAATCTCTCCACTTTTCGAAACGATATCCAATGTCTTCAACGTATCCGGCACCTTCAATTCAATATCAATGATCAACGAGAAGAGTGATTTTTGTTTTTTCTCCGGATTATTGTTTAGCCTTACTTCTATATTGTCTTTTTCTACTTTTAGTTTATCCTTTTCAAGCATTACTTTCAGCGCCTTTTTTGAGGAAGGGCCTGTCAGCTTCCTTTTTTCTATAATCTGCAGCTTATCCCCATCACAAGGCGTAATTCTTATGATCCCGTCTCCCGATGTAAGGTCTAAGCTGCTCTGCTTCTCCAGATCAATATCGGTCTTGACCTCGTCCTTAACAGAAAAGCCTATCGCAGGTCTTTCATAAAAGTAAACCTGCTCATCCCCTGAAATAAGTGTACAACCGGATAAATAAACAGAGGAAAGCATAATTAATAACAGTATTTTCGTAGTTCGTATCTTTTTCATCAACAAACTCCATCTGCGCCCGTGAAAGCGTCCCTCCAGGCTGTAATAAGAGGAAATATCCGCTGCCAGCATTCATTAGCACAATTCAACAGCGTTTAATATCATGATCATGCGAATTTTCCTACATCTTATTATCTCATGAATACAGCCTGCTATCAAGAATTTGCCTTATTTTCCGCTTCTTCTTTAATATCTGCACTCAATTGCCAAGCTCGATACCTGCATTGTAATCGGCCAGATTAAAGGATTGCCAGTTCCTGCGCTTATCCAGCTGTGCCTTCCTATTCTGCAGCAGATCCTTTGCTGCCTTGGCAACTTCGGGATTCCTGTCTCCCGTGAGGCTCTTGATTTCCACTATAGCATCGCTTGAAAGTGTATTGAAATACGCTATGTCTATTATATTCGTATTAAAGTAGCGCTCCATATTTTTTTTTACAATAATCATATCAACATTTAAGTAATTCACTACGACAAACGCAACAACTGCGGCAGCAATATAAGGTTTCAACAGTGAAAGCCCATCTTTCCAGACTCTCGCAAGCGTTATGACAAACAACACCAGCAGAAATACCATGAAGCATTGCGTAGTAATGCGCAGGAATGTATATCCATAGGCTTCCTCATAAAGAGACATCCTGTAATACGCTGAAAACAGCATTACAATGGTGCAGCAGATCATAATTGTATTCATAGTCCTCATAGCCAGACGTGCTGCTGTACCGCCCTTTTTAGCGAACGTGAGCGTACAGGCCAGAAAGCCGATATTCAGCAATGTGACAAGCAGCAATTCAAAAAACCCGCTGCGCGCATATCTTGCATAGGTAAATCCGTCAGGAAGTCCTGCTCCGCCAAACAGGTATGCGAATTGTATCACTACGAATACGATATACAAAATATTTATCGCGGAAGTAACCGTAAGGATCATGACAGGATCCCAAAAGCCCTTCTGCGATGCCAATGAAGGCGGCATGCCCTTCAATGTGTTCTCCGACATTTTTTCATTGTGAGCGACACTCCAGAGATAACTGAAGGTGAGAAAGAAAATTACAAGAGCTGTAATGATCCTTCCGCTCAGGTCCGGAATATTGATTATTTCAAATAGCTTTGAAAACTTTTCGACAAGGCTTCCAAAAACCATGTCTGCCGAGGAAAGCAGCGCCAGCAATATAAGCAAGAAAGGCAATGAAATGAGAAGGCCTATCGCTACACGCAGTGCGACGGATTTGGTTCCGTTTTCACTGGAGTTCCTTCGAAACAGAACGGATAGTATTCCAAAGGGTTTCGCAATATGTACAAGACATCTGTAAAACATCCCATAAATCAAATCAATAACGATGCCCGGACTATACCATTTGAAACTATTCGCACCCGTTATCAGCAGCGTCTGCAGCAGTATCAGCACTGGCAGTACAAGAAGATTCAGTATTCTGAAAACATAGTTTCCGAAGAACAAATAGGTGAGAGAAAGCATGAGTACAGGAATACACAGCAGCCAGCCAAACAGGGCTTCCTTTTTTAAAACAGGCCTGGTATACGCCAGCAACAACACATAAAAAGAAAGTATGAACAATGGTATCGATACACCTGGCAGCTTACCATAAAGTAGAAATACGAACAATATGCCAAAAACAAAGGCACCTGCCAACAACAGCTTGTCAGGCATGGTCAATGTCTTAAGGAAATCCGCCTTCTCAGCGGTACCTGAAATATCTCCCGGCTGACTTACCGCATCAGGTAAATTAGGAGTTTTCTCAAAATTCTTCATTTCATCCATTATCTATCACCTCAAAAAATATTCTAAAGGATCTACTCCCATAATTAAGGGATTTCTAAAAACAGTATACACCAGCATGATTGTAATATCAATATAAATATATTGTATATCGATAAATCTATTATGACGTATAATAAATTTATATTGATAATTTCTGCTTAATATTTCAAAAGGGAATCCAAAAGGCTAGTATAGGCTATTATTCATAAACAGGAACAGAAGATCCTCCCATCACATTTCAAATACACCTCGTATATAATATACTGAGATTTTATACGTAATAACGTGAGGCATTATGGCGCTGCTGTCTGAAAATAATCAACATGATTTGTTACTGGTGGTTGTTTCACTACTGTTCATTTTATTTGTAAGCGGTCTGGCAATAGGAACTCAAACAACAACAGTACCATTAATTGTTCCTGGTGTATGATAAGAAGAGCCCTAAGGGGGACATTGCATGTATACATCGGAAGATATAAATAAAATGCTGAAGGAAGTCATGTCCAGGCTGAATTCAAATGTCCCTTCCAATACTCCTTCCAGCAATGGGGGCAAAGATGGTTCAGCCAGAAATACACCTGTCATTACACCTTCACAGCTTATTGTCATCGGCGGATTACTGGGAGGAGCGCTGGAAGTGAGTTCTGTGCTGGTAGATAAGAATCAGACCGTAGAAATTTTATTAACAGGATCGCTGAAGAAAAGAACCGATCTGGAAAAAATGCTGGACCAAATCGGTTCAATGCCGTTTGACGAAGTAGTAAAAGCCATGCTGGGAAGGTTGTAGGAATATGGATTCAAAGAATTTGACACAGGAGAGCATGCACAATCTCCTTTTAATTACTCTTTCATTATTAGTCATCGTACTACTGTATCCATGGCTGCTCAAGTTAAAAATTAAATCCCTTCATTCGGGGCAACACCATTAATGAATTCAAGATGTTTTTTTCTCCAAATTATTTATCTCCGAATACTTCTACACAAATTCATGGGCAAGTTAAAATAAATATCAATTGTTTCGACCAGGACTATGATATAATTTTTAAGAAGGGCGGTGATATTATGAAACACAAATATTCATTCTTTTGCGATGCTGCCAATGTAGATTCTTCTGGTAAAGTCAGTGCTCTTGGAATATTTACAGATATCAGAACACAGCAATTCCCGGCTATCCACCAGACGATGACATTTGTCGCTTGTATTGAGGGAAGAAGTACAGAAGCAGGTAAGCACCCATTTCGCATTAATTTTATAGACGACGATGGGAAAGATATTATACCGCCGATGCAAGGAAAAATAAATATCACCCGAAATTCATTAAACGCCAACATCATGTTGAAGTTAAATACTGTAACATTCCCAAAGCCAGGTACCTATTCCATGGATTTAATTGTTGATAATCAAGTGATTGCTTCTGAAAGCCTCAATGTCATTTTTCTAAGCAAGAAGTAACATATTCATAATCAACATTAAATTTAACAGAAAAATAATCAAAATAAAACAGAAGAAACTTATCAAGGATTCAAATCCTACCGTAATTTGATTATAAAAATCGTCTCAGAGTACATCGGAAATTATTCGTAAAATGCCAAAAAGCCTTGCATAGCAAGGCTTTTTGAACAAAATATGGCGGAGAAGCAGGGATTCGAACCCTGGCTAGAGATTACTCCCTACTAACGGTTTAGCAAACCGCCCCCTTCGACCTGCTTGGGTACTTCTCCAGGTTCGGAAAATGAATTCCTATTATAATTTATTGGCGGAGAGAGTGAGATTCGAACTCACGGTAGCCTCGCGACTACGCCGGTTTTCAAGACCGGTGCCTTAAACCAACTCGACCATCTCTCCACTGCGCAATCGAGCGACGTACACTATTCTACTATACAGCCGAAGCTTTGTCAACACCGTGAATCTGTTACATTCTGGGCCGGTCACGAGTTTATTCAGGGCTGATTTCAAACTGGTTTGAAACTGGTTTGAAACTATTTTGAAGCTGATTTCAAACTACTTCCAGATCTTCAGATTCATTTTTTTCGCACCAAGGCTATTTATTCTGCCATACTTTTCAACAACTTCCTTACCCTTTTCACCCTTCAGGAACACTACCTCTCCTGGACTTACATACTTGTTCCAGTATTTTTGGAAGATCAGCGCCCTTTCCTTAATGCCAAAAAGCTCAGGGAGCGGGTGATATGCTGATAGTACAGGTGAATACCTGTTAATACCATATCTGAACAAATACATGAATTTTCCAGGCCCACCTTTCGGAACAAACACTTCAAAACGTTGTATTGCATACCTTTGATCTTCAATCGGTACAAAAACCTGTGCTACTGAATCTGAGAATATTCTTGAGTCCTCATCACTTCTATCGAGATATATCCTGACAGTGCCATCGTTTCTTTGAGTAATAATTATATCTTCCTCATTTGCTTCCGGTCTTATCAATTCACATTGCATCAGTGCATGGAGGACACATTTTGCTATATCCAGGATGGAGTCTCTTACAGCTAATACGAATAAATTGTCCCTGCCGAATTTCCACATATTCCTGATACTCTGAACAGATCCAATTCCGAACAGTAACGGAAACATTAAAAGAATAAGGACTGCCGGGTTTGTGTACGAAGCTGCTCCCACCAATGCGGATGCTGTCAATGTACTGACAACGAAGAATGTGCTCTTGTTGATCTTATTCTTCAACATCTTTCTTTCATTGACCAGAACACTGCCGCCTTTCATGCATATCGGCTTCATCAGCTTCAATTCGCAGCATCCAAGCTCTTTATTGTCAAAGGCCTCTCCTATCTTCCATGCCTTGTAAGCAGTGTCTCTGTCAGATGTCAACTCCAGCATCTTCTTGTTAATCTGATTCATGTCCTGCTGTGTAAGCGTATTCTCGTTCGTCACAAGCAAAGGGTCAATGTGGTTGACACCCATTTGTATCTGTCCGTCGTCACACAGACCATAAAACCGGCTGTGCTTTCGAAATAGCCTTTCAAGATCGTTATAGCCCTTTTCCAGTCCGGGAGCAACACATATGATATCCCAATTATCGGAAAGCTTGTAGGGGTCCTCCTGTGATATACGGATACTTCTGCCTCTTAATTGATTTACTGTTGCATATGTAGTAGCAGTGGAGAGATCAATAAGTGTATTCAGGTTCAAGCTATCCCAACCCTCACTCAGAAGTCCTCGTGTACCTACAATACATTTCGTGACACCTCTTTCAAAGAGCCATGTAGTCATTAAAACCGCCGCTTTAGAGTTCCAATCCTTTCCCGAGCCTTCGATCACAGTGAATTTTCCGCCTTCCGGCCTTACCGGCAAAAGGGAGATCTCAAAAGACATGTCCGCTGCCCATTTCCGCCCGAGCCTCACATATTCCTCTGCCAGATCATCATCGCACACAAGACTGGAGCCTGTGACCATAACAGGGTCCAGCCAGTCCGTATCTTCATCGGAAACAAGTTCCCTCATGATACTGAAAGCACCGCC
>WSSedL1CaDRAFT_10001578_pt1 | contig 13008 bp, 7 predicted proteins | sample WetSurSL1Cattail_FD_9464 | JGI IMG/M metagenome (IMG submission 9464)
GGCCGTCTTTATGCTTGTCGCCGTTTTTATTGTCATTGCTGTGGAACTGGCGTCCTTTTCCCTGACTAAAAAGCTTCAGCTGCTGTTGACAGATATGAATACCAATGTTGAAAAACTGATAGACGACGACAGGCTGCAAACCTATCAGGCGGAGGATGAATTCGGGGCCATAGGCAAAAGGTTTTATGAATTGATTCAAAGGATCAAGGATTATTACAGGAGAATCAACGAATACGAATTTGAAAGGAAGATCCTGGAGACAGAACTTTTACAGGAAAGAATCAATCCGCATTTCCTGTATAATACCCTGTCGACAATGAGATGGATCTGTTCCGACGGCAAAGTGCTGAATGCCATCGATTCACTGGTAAAATATTACAGAATAGCTTTGAACAAAGGGAGCAGTATCGTCAGCATATTACAGGAGCTTGAAATGATCGAAGAATACCTGCGGCTTCAAAAATTCGCCTATGGGTATGTTTTCGACTACCGAATCGATGTTGGGGAAGACATCGGAGACAACAAAATTCTGAAGCACATGCTCCAACCGATTGTGGAGAATGCAGTGCTGCACGGCATTAATGAACGGGAATCGGGCGGGATGATAACGATCGGCTGCCGGAAAGACAATGAGAAAATAGTCTTTGAAGTGTCGGACAACGGAAACGGTATGGAGCAGGCCAGAATTGACGACCTGCTGAACGATAGGGCCGAAAGGCTTTACAGCGGTTATGGAATAAGAAATGTGCAAAAAAGGATGGAGCTTTTCTATGCCGGGGACTACAGCCTTCAAATAAAAACCGCACCCGGACAAGGCACCACTGTTGTCTTGACAATACCGGGCTATTTGAACAGTGATATACAGGACAGGATGAAATAGGAAAATAAAAAGCCTGATTGAGATATATTACGACCGGATATTTACTATTCAACACAAACTGTAGAGGCTAGAATAAATCTATGATAAACATAGAATGTTGGAGGCGGACAGATGCAGATGTTGAGCGGTAATCCGGCCGTACATACCGGAAAAAGGAAACTATCCGGCGGCTTTCGCAAAAATTCTTTTTTGTATATTTTAATACTTCCGTCCGTAATCCTTACCTTTATTTTTGCTTATTTGCCCATGCCTGGAATACTGGCGGCTTTCAAGGATTATGACCTGTTCCGGGGGCTATATGCCAGTCCATGGGTGGGACTGAAGCATATAAAGGAAATCTTTCAGGTTCCGGAGCTGTTGAATTCCATATTAAATACCTTTCAATTGAGCGTACTGACCATTCTCATCGGTTTTCCGGCACCGATCATTCTGGCTCTGCTGTTGAACGAACTGAAAAACGGCATTTTCAAAAGAACGGTTCAGACCATAAGCTATTTGCCCCATTTTCTATCCTGGATATCGGTAGTTGGCATCATATATGCTTTATTTGCTCCGTATGGGCCTGTGAACGATGTACGGATCATGCTCCTCGGGGAGAATACAGAAAGAGTTATGTTCTTGTCAAAGCAGAATTTGTTCATACCTTTTGTATTGCTTGCGGGCGTATGGAAGGAAGTAGGATGGGGAACGATCGTATATCTGGCCGCATTAACATCCATTGATCCGCAATTATATGAAGCGGCGGTGATGGACGGCGCCGGCAAGATAAAACAGATGATATACATCACTCTGCCCGGTATTAAGGTAACGGCGGTAATCCTTCTGATCTTCAACCTGGGAACCCTGTTCAAAAGCAATTTTGAACTGGTCTACGGATTGCAGAATGCTTATATCAATTATGACGTCATTTCAACCATAGTGTATACGCGCGGCATTCAGCAGGGGAACATTTCCATGGCTGCCGCCCTGGGCTTTATGGAAGGCCTTGTCGCCTTTGTTCTGACCGTCGTTTCAAACACAATTTCGAAAAAAGTATCGGACATCGGTATTTGGTAGGGAGTCGTCATATGAATACAGATACAGTTTCCATTAAGGTTTTCAAGGTCGTCAATATTGCTTTTTTAATAATAATTTCCGCCATTATGGTTTTCCCTTATATCAATGTACTTGCCAACGCCCTGAATGACGGGCTGGATGCAGCCAGAGGAGGGATTACGCTTTATCCCAGAGTGCCTACCTTTGAAAATTTCAGGGTGCTTCTGAGCAACAGCAACATTGCCAAAGCTGCCGGCATATCGGTATCAAGGCTGCTGCTTGGTACGGCCTTCGCCTTGATCGTACAGTTTTCATGCGCATATGTTTTTACTAAAAAGACGCTGAAGTGGAAAAATGTATTGCTGATTTATCTGATGATACCCATGTATTTTGGCGGCGGTTTGATACCCGTTTACATTTTATATGCAAAAATCCATTTGCTGAACAACTTTCTGGTGTATGTACTGCCCGTATCCTTCAGCCTGTATAATATGGTCATTATAAGGACATATCTTTATACAATTCCGGAGAGTCTGGAAGAGTCGGCAAAGCTTGATGGAGCCAACGATATGGTGGTCATGCTGAGAATCATCCTGCCCCTGTCAAAACCAATTCTTGCCACAGTGGGATTATGGACTGCGGTGAGCCATTGGAATGACTGGACCACTACCTTGTATTTCGTACCTACCAACTCAGGTTTATATACATTGCAGTATATCCTCATGAAGGTTCTCAAAGAGAGCGAAAGCATAACCAAACTTATGCAGGAGGCTTCTCAGAACAATCTTTCCATCAGCACGAATGCGCGGAAGACCGTAACCCCCGATACTGTAAAGGCCGCTCAAATCATCATTACTTCCTTGCCGATCATATTGGTGTATCCCTTCCTGCAGAAATACTTTATCAAGGGAGTAACCCTCGGAGCGGTGAAAGAATAGATCCCGGTTGATAGGATGCCATTGGTATTATATAAGCAAATAAAGAGGAGGATTTTTATGAACCGTATGTGGAAAAAGGTGCTGCCGGTTGTGCTTGTTTGCACTTTCCTTTCGCTGTCAATCAGCGCATGTACCGGAACCCGGAACAGCTCGCAGGAGAAGACCGCTCAGACGCAAACATCAGGACAGACGCAGCCGGCGGAACAATCCGGGACAGTCGGTCAGGCGCAGGGAAGCCTTGCTTCGCTGGATAGTGTGGATGACACCTCGGACCTTCCGGATTGGGCCGGAAAACAACTAAAGCTGACGACCTGGTACAGCCATGGCACCAGTGTCATGAAGCGTGCGACTTCCCCGCAGGATGTAGTGACTCCGGAAATCAAAAGGGTTACCGGCGTAGAGCTTGACAAGGATAAATCCTTTGATAACGGCGGCCAGGCGGTGGATGTCAAAATGGGTCTGCTGAGCGCTACGAACGATTGGCCGGATCTGGCTTTTGCCTCATCTTCGAATCCGGATAAATTTTATCCGCTGATCGACCAGGGGAAGCTTTATGACCTGACAGAACTGTTGCCGAAGTACTGCCCGGATCTTTGGGAAAAAATGTCGATTGACAAGCTTACGGGAGTGAAGAACAACTGCACCTATGCAAAGGATGGCAAGATCTATTTTATTCCCATGCAGTTGAATCCGATGCTGCAATATGATATAGACCCTTCCACCGATTCCAGCAAATTTGCGTTTATAGCGCCCAAGCAGTCGCGTCTTATGAATACGGTCGTATATGTCAGGGACGACATTCTGAAAAAGCTGTATCCCAATGCAAAATCGCAGGATGAAATCGAAAAATTATACCTGGATAACGGTAAATTCACCCAGGAAGAAATATTTGATGTTCCGGTGAAAACCCAGGATGAATTTGTTAAGTTCATGTATGACATCAAAGCGCTTGTAGAAAAGGAAAAAATTACGGAGAACGGCAAGCCGGTGCAGGTCACATATGCCAATACTGGAGGGGACAACTGGTTCCTGCTGAACAATTTCCTGGGCAGCTTTGCCGGGATACCTGGAAATATCAACTATTTTACCTACTATGACAAGACGGCAAAAAAATTGGAATACGCATGGAAACAAGATTACTTCAAGAACGACATGAAGCTTTTCAACAAGCTGGTTCGCGACGGCGTTATGGGACAGGATTCGCTGCTGAACAACGATGCTATGTTTAATCAACTGCTGAACGGCGGGCAATATGCAATCACTTACTCCTATAAGCCTGACGAAGCGGCCCTGAAAAAAGCGGGCAAAACCTACAGGTACAGAAGACTGTGGCTGGACCAGACTTATCAGGACGACAAGTTTGTTTCAACGAATACTCCTTACATGCCCGGATATGAAATTGCAATATTCAAGGATAAGGTCAAGGAAGAGGACCTGCCGCAGGTATTGACCTATTTGAATTATATGATGTCTGACGTAGGAGAAAAGCTCACTTACTGGGGTCCGAGAAGCGCGGGACTTTTTGAGGAGAAGGACGGAAATCGGGTCTATAAGGACAAGGAACTGGAAGACTGCATGGTTTATGGAAAGGATAACGACAAAGCCCTGCAGTACAACCTGTATAATTTGATTCTTCCCAGCGCCCAGACTATGGGATTGGGAACGGCATGGCCGGGCTATCCGACCTATATGGGATCCGCCGGTTCGAAGCTGAGTCCGATGTACACTTACGACAGGATCAGAAGTGCGGCGGATGCGGAAAACATATTCAATCCGGCGACTCTTCAAGGTTTATCGGCACAGGACCATACCGTCTTCCTGAATCCCGGCTACAGCTGCGATATGTACAGGTATCCGGCGCTGATTACCGAAGTGGACAGGTTCTGGAAAGCCAGAGAATCTTTTGAAAGTGCTTTGAAAAAGACAATGGCTGCTTCAAGCGATACCCAATTCGAACAGCTTTTCAAGAGCTTCCTGGAAACTGCCGAAAAGAACGGCGGCACGGATGCTACCCTGGAGGAAATGAACAAGCTGTTCAGTACGGGAAATGCCAATGTGATGGATCAACTCAACAAATAAGCAACGGAATACATTAAGCATTTATATAAAGTAGTAAAGGTTCGAAGCGTATCACAGCGGATGGCTAAACTTACATACGCTATGATACGCTTCTTCTGAAATGAGGATGAATCAGGAAGATCGGGTGGAACGAATGGAAATTCATAATAACGGTATAACCGGACAGCGTGATAGAAGTCAATTGATCAGCGATTTGACAACGGAGTATTTGACAGGAAAATTTTCTGAAGACGGAGAATGGCTTGGCGGGATATTTTCACCGGGCTTGCGGGACAAGCTGTTTTTTTCGATTGCTTTTTTAAGAAGCGGCCGGCAAGATGCAATCAAGCTGGCTAATAAAATTTTGAAAAAAATTGACTACTGTTTCTGTCACTTTTCTCCCATGCTGTCCATCCAGTTGCTGGTCAAATACCCGGAGCTGCTTGACGAGGATGTGAGGACCGGGCTGACGAATTATGCGGAGGAAATGCTGGACAAGTTTTTGGGCTCCGGGCTGGATTTTATCGGCGTGAATGACAATTTTCCTTGTATGGCTGCCTTTGTGTCACTCATCGGTGGGGAAAGGTTTCATAAACCGGAGTTATATGCAAGGGGAAAGGAACGGCTTGACCAATTGAAGGGGCTGTTTTGGCGGAGAGGCCTTGCATCCGAATACAACAGCCCTACCTATTCGGCGGTTCAATTGCTCGCAATTGCTGAAATTGCAAATCTGACCGGAGATGAGGAAGCAAGAGGGCTGGCGCTCCGGTGTGAGGAACGTCTATGGGCGGATCTTCTGGGACATCTGCATAGGGAGACCTCCCAAACGGCGGGTCCCTATTCCAGAGCGTATACCGTGGATTCCACAGGGCATACGCATCAGTCGAGATATGCCTTGTATGTGCTGCTGGGAGAGGAACTGCCTGTCAATGTGCGAAATACCCTGTTCCTGTCCGAAGAAGGGCACGAGGGGGAAGTATTGCACCAGAACATTCCTTTTCAGCAAATATCCGCCGCATGGGTAGCGGATACGGTCTACCATTGCCCGGAACACCTTGTTGAGCTGGCTTTAAACAAGAAATATCCCTATGAATTCATCGCCACAACCGAATACAGCTCTTCCACGGACGCCGCCTCCGACCAGCCGGCAGGAGACCCGGCGTTTGAAGAGGACACATATGAATATCCGGCCGGGTGTGCAAGAGTATCTACTTATATGACGGAGGACTATGCTGTCGGAGTTGCCACCAACGAATTTCACAACGGAGTTCAGACGGATTTGTTTCATATTATATACAGGAAGAATGCACCTGCGGTTTTTCAAAAGGACATTGCCACCGTATATTGCAGGTATATCATCAATGAAAGACAGCCGGAGCTTACGAGTTTTTCCTTTGAGGATGAAGGAAGAAAAATCGGGCTTCAGGAAAAGAACACAGCCATGGTTTTATATAAGCCCAGGATTTCCCGCCGGCATGGCGTAAGCAGCATGAAATGCTCCGTAATCCTTCCGGCTCCATATGGCAAGGTAGAGGAAATCTGGCTCGGAGAAACGCGGCTGGAGAAGAAATGCGGGGAAAGCAGGGAGCCCTGCTCCGTTTATGTCAAGGACGGTCCTGTTTATATGGCGTTTCATCCCGCAATACTGACCGACCTTGGACGAAAAGCGGCAGTCCGGATCGAGAATATTGATCAGTTCATACTGATTTCATTTTATAATTACGAAGGCAGTGCGAGAGACTTCGCTGCCCGCGGGTTTTTACTCGCAGGCAACGGATTTGCCGCGGAGATCGGCAGCCGGGCCGAAGCCGGCAGCTTCGAGGCTTTCAGAAAACAAATGGGCGCGTATCAAATCAAAGATGTGCTGCAGGCATCGGTTCATACCAGGCATACCTTTACACGAAAAACAAGCTATGCAAGGGAAGGAATTGTGCTGGAGTGTGAATACAGTCCGGTCAGCGAAGGAATAAAAACCATGGCGGTCAACGGAAAAGCGCTTGAACAGCCCAAATTCCATATTACCGGGTTTGACGAGGGCAGGCTTCCGTTTATGTATTGAAATGTCGAATCCGGATATGGAAAGCTGTGGTCGGGCATAGGAGCGGAAAGCCGGCAACCGGATACGGAAAGCCAATATCCGGCATATGCAGAGACGGCTGCAAGAAAATGATAAAGGGGATTATGCAGTGGGCAGGTTAGAACAGGTCAAAAAGGCAATACACATGCAGGGGCCGGATTATGTGCCGGTGCTGTTTTTTAACAAGGACAGGGAGCAGTCCGACCTTATCATGATCGACGTGGTAAGGCATTTCATGGGGCAGAAGAAAGATATGTCGGAATGGGGCTTCCGGTGGGAGCGGAAGGATGAAACCATGGGACAGCCGGAAGAAGAAGTGATTAAGGAATGGGAGGATTTCCGCACATTGAAAATGCCGGATGCCTTTGACCCGGGCAGATTCTCAAAGGTTGAAGAAAACAGGCTGATGTACGGAAACGACAGGTACTACCTGGCCAGCCTGGTATTGACCGGTTTTTCCGTAATGAGTTTTATGAGAGGCTTTTCCAATATAATGGAGGATCTCTATCTGGAAAGGGAATATGCCGAAAAGCTGGCTGATGCCGTATTCGGGTTTGAAGAAAACATTATAAGACAATTAAAGAGCTACGGGTTTCACGGCGTGGCCTTTTTCGACGACTGGGGCACACAGTCGAACCTGCTGATTTCGCCCGGCTTGTGGAGGGAATTCTTCAAGCCCAGGTATAAAAAGCAGTTTGATCTCGCTCATCAGTCAGGCCTGGATGTATATTTCCACTGTTGTGGGTGTATCTGCGACATTATACCGGATTTCCTGGAAATCGGAGTGGACATGCTCAACATAAGCCAGCCGAACCTGTTCGACATTGAAGATATCGGCAGGGAATTCGGGGGGAAGGTATGCTTTGTCTGCCCGGTCAGCTACCAGACTACCTCAATCTCCGGTACCAGGGAAGATATTTTCGGCGATGTAAAAAAGCTGGTGGATCATTTGGGCCGCTTTAACGGCGGCTTGCTCGGATACGTGGAAGAATACGGTTCGATCGGTATGCCGGACGAAAATTACAGGCATTGTATTGAAGCATTCAGGACACTTGGGAACTATAAGCGGAACACAAGGGGCTCAGGATCGGAGGAGGCGCGAAATGAAACCAAGGGAACGACTTGATAAGGCATTGAGGTTTGAGGAGCCTGACAGGCCGCCTCATTTTGAAAACGGCTTTGAGCTGTCAAAGCAGGCTCTGGGGTTGGAATTTCCTTCACAGGAGGAATTGTACGGTGCGTCGGAGAAGGAGAGGGAAAAGCTTTATGGAAGGTGTGCGGCAATCTATGAAGGAATTATTGGGAAATACGGATGGGATGCCGCCACAATATGGTTTCCCGGAGGCAGGGATGAGATCCAGTACGGCTTTATCCGCTTCCTGCGCAAATATCTGGGGGATGATTTTCCTATACTCAATCATATCTGGGATTCTTTTGTCTCCCTTGAAACCGTTAAGGATTATATGAGTTTTTCCGTTAAGCTCATGGAGGAACCGGAACAAATCCACCAGTGGGCTAAAGCAATGATGGAGGCTGCGTGGGAGCATGCCCAAAGATCCATTGACGCAGGGGTATACGGCATTGTCATTGCCAATGATTCCGCTTTCAACAGCGGTCCGTTCCTGTCTCCCGCCCAGCATGCCGAATTTTGCGCGCCCTATGTCAGAGAACTGGCCGGCAGGATGAAAAAGCAGGGTGCCAGAATCGGGTACCATACGGACGGTAACCTGATGAAAATATTGGATCAGATTATGGATATGGGGGTGGATTTCCTGCATTCGGTTGATCCGATGGCGGGGATGGACATCCGGGAGGTGAAGGAGAAAACATACGGAAGGCTGGCATTGATGGGTAATGTCCAGTGCAGTTTCCTCCAGACCGGACCGGCGGAGGATATTGTAAAATCCGCTGAATACTGCCTGGAACACGGAACGAAGGGCGGCGGCTATATTTACAGCTCCAGCAATATCATCTTCAGCGAAATTCCGCTGGAGAATTACGAAATCATGACGGATTGCTATAAAAAGTATTGCAGCAAACTTCCGGCTTCCCGGAGAGTAGGAGAAGGAAAATGATGAAACCGAAGGAAAGAATCATAGCAGCATTAAAAGGAATGGAGACGGACCGCGTCTGCTGGTCTCCGAACCCTGCATACTGGTGGGAGGCCCAGAACGACGAATTCGTAAATAAGGGCGAATACGAATTTCTTGTCGATATAGGCGCCGATCCGGTTTTCAGAGGACATTACCCCATGCATGGACGGGCATGGGAGAATATGTCCCTGTTCGGGATAAAATACAACAGGTGCAGCTTGAGGGAAAGTATGCAGGGAGAGAAAAAGCTTCTGGAATATGTTACTCCTGTAGGAAAATTGAAATTTGTCTACAGCTATTCGCTTGCAGGGAACACCTGGTTCCTGGAAAAGCATGGCGTACAGACGGAAGAGGACTTTAAAACACTTGCCTGTCTGATGGATGATATCAAAGTGGATGCCGACTATAAGCGTTTTAATGAGAAATATGCGGAATATGGCGAGAATTCCCTGTTTATTGCTCTGCTTTGCCCATTTGCCAAGTCGGGATTCCAGTCCATGGTTGAATACTGGGTGGGTACGGAGGAAATAGCCTACGCCCTGGTCGATTATCCGGAGGTTGTGGAAGAAGCGCTTGAAGCGATGAAGAGGGTCAACCTGGAAACGGTCAGAATCTCTGCAGGGTCTAAAGCCGAGGCATTCCTCACTTTTGAAGATACTTCCACGACGAATATATCACCGCAATACTACTCGAAATATATCCTGCCGGAAATCGAAAGCTGGTGCGATTTGCTGCACGACGCAGGCAAGCTTTACATCCAGCATGCCTGCGGCCATGTGTCCGCTCTTCTCCCACATATGGCCAGGGCGGGGATCGACTGCATCGAATCCATTTCACCCCCGCCCACGGGAAATATCGAGCTCTGGGATGCACGGAAAAAGCTCCCGGAAAACGTTGCCTTGATTGGCGGGATTGAACCTACCGTTTTCAAGGAGTACGAACTGAAGGAACTGGAGGACTATGTGCTGCATCTGCTTGATCAAATGAAAGGCTCCAGGTTTATTCTCGGAAACAGCGACAGTTGCCCTCCGGGAGTCAGCCTGGAGAAATTCAGAAGGATAACCGAACTGGTGAGGGCTTACCGGTGAATCTGCCGATCCGGGGGATTATTCCGCTATATCATATTTTTAAGGAGGGACATTATGGTTAAAAAGTTTGTCGCGGTTTTTCTGAGCGTTATTTTGTTATTTGGTTCGATTACACTGGACGGATTGTTGAATACAGATTTCGGAATGCAATTTGCCAATGCCGGAACAAGTATGGCTGCTTTGCTGAATCTTGATTTTGAAGGGGTTCATTCACCATCTGCGGTTTTAAGCAATACCTCCGCGGATAAGCTGAGTATTTCCGGACTGCAGTTTGCCGAAGAGGGCAAGAGCAACGGCACCGGTGCTTCCGCTTCAGGAACCTTTGCCAGAATTTCGGCGGTTGCCGGCCAGACGGTTGTCAACAACATTTACCTGGCATCAGCAACAGCTGCAGACTCCGGAAACGTGCTCAACACATTGACACCCGGAACCTGGAACATCACCTTCAGTGCAGATTACGACATTGCAGACAGGAATGATGTCAGGTCTCCATGCGTATTGTTCCGCATTTTCGGGATAAATGGGGCAAACGGAGAGGCCAACTCCTCCTGTACGATTCTGAACAACACCTATCTTGAGCCTTCCGGCTCGGCGGTATTGGGGGACAATACATTTGCGCACTATTCGGCAACGGTTCCCATAAGGATTTTTGCTTCGGCAAACGTATCGAATGATGATAATAACGGAATTAACGATGAATTCGTAGCCGGATCGTTTACTACCTTTGATTTGAGGATAACAAATTTTTCAGGTTCAGGTACGGATCCGATGGTCATTGACTGGGACAATATAAAAGTTGACGCAGTGTCGGAGGACGCCTCTGCAACGGATCCAACAACGGATCCAACAACGGATCCAACAACGGATCCCGATCCTGTACCCGCAACAACGCCTGTCTCTGTACAGTATCTGGGCGGGAACAGTGTCACACAGGGAAACTGGATCGGCGTATACGGGAGCGACGGATATCTTCTGCCCTATTATAAAGTACAGGCGGCTTCCGGCATGGACAGCACAATAACGGGGAATACCACGGCGGCGGATTTGTCAAGCCTGCCGTCCTATGTATCCGGATATTCGCAATACGGAACCGGTTACTGGGTGAACGCCAATCCGTCCTCCGATGTACGCACCTTGCGGACTCCCGATCCGGCTTATCCGAGAAAAAGCCTGAGTATATACAGCGGAACCAGCTATTACTATGTATTCAATTTATCCGACAACAGTGAACATACCTTCACAATATACAGCACGGACTATGGAAATGTGGAATCGGTTACCGAAAGGTTTGAAATTCTGGATTCTCAGGACAATGTAATTGATTCAAGAGATATAAGCACAATAAATCAGGGTGTATACATAAGCTATCTGGTAAAAGGCAGCTTTAAGGTAAGAGCAACAAAGATATCCGGTTATGCGGCATATACGGAAGGGTTCTTTTTCGATGACGTACCTGTAAACACGGTCTCCGGCATTGCACTTTCCAACATTGCTCCCAGATCGGTCAGAATAGACTGGAACAACTCGGATCCCGCAAATAAAACAAGCATTCTGAGGAAAAAATCCGGAGATACTCAATATACCGAAGTCGCCGTAGTCGATGGAAACGTGTCTGCATATACCGATTTGAATCTGGATGGCGGTACTGCATACCTGTATAAATTGCGAAGCGTGACCAATCTGAGATACTCGGATGCCAGTCCGGAGAGCAAGATCAGCATACCGGCCTACAGGGCAACTGCTCTGGAAATTCCGGATGCCGGATTTACGTCAACAGTCGGGGAGGTTATCAGCATCCACGCCAGGCTGAAAGAGTCGGAAAACGGGACGGATTCACCGCTGCAGGGGAAAACGGTATCCTTCAGCCTCCAGGGGAGCCATGTGGGCGACGGTACAAGCTTTGGGGAGGAAATCCCCGCAGATATGGGATCCGCTGTAACGGATGCGGATGGAATGGCAGAGATCAGCTATTCCTGTGCATATGGGGGCAATTATACCGTTACCGCCGTATTTGCGTACGACGATGCAAATTTACTCAGCAGTGCGGTGTCGACGCCCGCAGGACTTACGGTAAATACAATTCCCTGGACCTCGGCGCCTGTGGTTTTCAAGGTTTCAGACGCCGTTGCGGCGGGAAAGCCCTTCAGCATAAACGGTTACGGCATTAATAAAGATACCGTGGATATTGCCATAGAACAGGATACTACCGGCGCATCACCGGCAGCGCCTGCAAACGGGGCAACGCACCTTCAGATCATCCAGACGGATAAAGACGGCAATTTTGTTGTAGCAAGGATGCCTGACGGAGCAGCGCCCGGAATATACAACATCTGGGTTGCAAATGAGTACGGCTGGAGCGCACCGTATAAGATGAATGCTGCAAGAGCGCTGTTCATGTCGGAATACCAGGCATTCAACGGTCTTGATATTGAAATTGCAGGAAGAAACTTCGACCAGCAGGAATTTGGAGGGACAACCTCGACAAAAGTAAGGCTTAACGACGGTTGCGGAAAAATCTGCGAAATGCCCGTAAAAAGCCTTAATCCCTATAATGTGGTGTTTACGGTGGGAAATCAGGATCCGGGGAATTATTTCGTGGAGGTTTCAAATGACAACGGGAACAACTGGTCAAGACCCACGAGCGGTCAAAAACTGGAAATCGTTGCTCCCGGAGATGACCCGCTTGATCTTGGCGTAGCATGGGCCAGGGATTTTAACTGGAACAATGTGTTTGATGTAACAGCTGCAGCTTACGGGGCGGATCCAAACGACGCCAATGATGATACGGCGGCGGTCCAGGCGGCGGTTGACGCGGCTGAACAAAGTGGCGGGGGCGTCG
>WSSedL1CaDRAFT_10001579_pt1 | contig 13004 bp, 10 predicted proteins | sample WetSurSL1Cattail_FD_9464 | JGI IMG/M metagenome (IMG submission 9464)
CTGATCTGGCCCTTCGGCATTGTGGGCGTTGCGTCGATCTTTTATGCCTTCGTATTAATCACCATCACCACATTCGTCACTTGGTTTGTGGCGTCGCTTGCCTACACATGGATAGAGCAGCCATTCATTGCTATGGGCAAGAAACTGACCGCCAACCGGCGACTGAGAGCTTGATTTGGAGCAGGAACTGGTGCACAGCCTGAACAGCTGCGCCTTCAAGCCTTAACTCTGGGCGATTGCCTTCCAGCAATGAGGCCGTCAAACAACTTGAGTTGCCCCTGAGTGGTCGCATCCCAGGAAAATGTCTCTGCATGGGCGCGGGTGGCTGCGCGCTGGGGATAGTTGGCAAACAGGTCGGCCCAGGCCTGGGCCAATCCTGGGCCGGTGCGCTCAGGCATCAACACCCCCGCGTCAGGCGTGCTGACCACTTCGGGTGTACCCCAGATATTGGTCGCGATCACTGGCGTGCCGCAAGCCATGGCTTCAAGCAACACATTGGCCCAGCCCTCACGACTGGAGCACAGGGCCAGCGCATCTGCCGCGCTATACCACCACTTGAGGTCGGTCTGCGGGACCACACCGACAAAACGCACCCGGCTGGCCACTCCCAATCGGTCGGCCTGCCGCTGTAGCGCGGCGCGGTCTGGCCCGCCACCGGCGATCAGCAGTTGCACGTCGGCTGGTAACAAGGGCAGGGCATCGATGGCAACAAAATGGCCTTTGCGCTCAATCAGATGGCCCACGCTCAGCAGCATTCTGTCCTGCGTTGGCAAGCCCAGTTTCTGCCGCGCAGCATCACGTGGCTCGGGCACAAAGCGTTGCAAGTCGACCCCATTGCGCAGGGTGTTGAGCTTGCTGGGGTCGGCACCCAAGTCGCGCAGGCTGTCCATCAAAGCCTGGCATACCCCAATGGATGCACCCGCCGCTGCGGCAGTTTGCAGAATCAGCTTGCGCGGGTACGGGTGTTGGGGGATCAGGTTGAGGTCGGTGCCGCGGGCGGTCACCACAAAGGGTTTGCCGAGTTTCTGGGCCAGAATGCCGGCGGCCACACCATCGGGGTAGTAGTAATGCGCGTCAATCAGGTCAAAGTCAAAGCCCTCGCGCATGAGTTTTCTGACCAGTGGCAGTGCAGCCATGGCCAGCGTGTGTGGGGCCACGTTCATGCCCACTTTGGGTGGGAGCAGGTAGCGCGGGTGGTAAACATCTAGTCCGCTACGTTGCTCAAAGCGGGGTGTGGCTGCAAACAGGCCATATTCGCCAAATTGAGCTCCAGCCCAGGGAAACCAAGGAACTGGTGCTATGACTTTTGATTCAATCTGTCCGGTTTTGACGAGCTCACGCAAGCGTGTCTCGACAAAAATGCCGTGAATGGGGCGCGCCACACTGGGAAACAGGGTGGAAAACAGCAGAATTCGGATGGGGGATTGGGTCATGATGTCTGTACCAGCGCCAGCACGCGCCGAGCGTTGCCTTGCCAGGTGAGGTCCAGCCGGGCAATGGTGCCAAAGGCCTCTTGCGCCAGGCGCGCACGCAGTTCGGTGTCAGCACACAGGCGGGTCAGTGCCGCTTCAAAGCTGCCAGGGGTCTTGTCGTCAAACAGCAGGGCGTTGTGACCGTCGCTCAGTACTTCGAGCAAGTTGGGCTCGCGCGGGGCCACCACGGCCTTGGCGAGTACCATGTATTCCATCAGTTTGAGGGGTGAGGCATAGGCGGTGACGGCGGGCTGCAAGGCAATATCAAAGGCCGCGACGTGTTCGGGTACGCGGTGACGGTCGATCACCCCGGTGAAGGTGACACGCTGGCCAACGCCCAGCTGAACGGCCAGGGCTTCGAGCTCAGCCCGCACCGGTCCATCACCCACCACCAGCAGGTGGCCGTTAGCCGGGGCTTGGGGTGTGGCCAGCCAGCGCACCACACGGTCCACGCCATGCCAGTCACGGACAAAGCCGGTAAAACCGAGCACGATCTGGCCCTGCAGACCGAGCTGTCGTTTGGCTGCGTCCGGTGTGGGTGCGGTGACAAAATGCGCGCGGTTGATGCCGTTGGGGATGACGGTGATGCGTTGGCTCGGTACACCGTAGGCTTGTACATGACTGGCCAGCACTTGGGTCACAGGCAGCACATGGTCGGCACTGCGCCAGGCGGTGCCTTCGGCCCAGCGCGCCAGTGCTAGCAATGACAGGCCACCGCTGTGTTTCAGGCGTTCATCCACCAGCGGGGCGTTGACCTCTAGAAGCAAAGGGATGCCCAGCTTGCGTTTGAGCAGGCTGCCGGCCAGCAAAAACAGGTTGTAACGCTCGTAAATGACGTCGGGTTTGAAATCTTGCGCGGCCTGGGCCAGCTTGCGATAGGCGACCAGCGAGTAGGCGAGTTCCAGCAGTTCGTAAGCAGCATTGGGCAGGGCCGCTTTGAGGCGGTGCACCCAGCCCACTTCCCCCCCCATGGCGCCTTGGTGTGCGGCCTGTCCGCCAATACTGGGCGCGACCACCCGCACCTCATGCCCAAGGCTGCGCAGGGCGTCAATCATTTCTTCGATGTGGACGGCCTGCCCGTCTTTGGAGGCGGTGCGGTGGTGGTAGAGAATTTTCATAAACAAGGGGCGGCCGGAAGAAGTGTTGTCCCCATGTTACCTGCGGATGCGGGCGGACTTGGCTGCGCTGGCTGCTGATAACAACCAGTAAATCCACACCTTAGGGTGCCAGAATGAATGACGCAGTGCCTGGCCAAATGCGATATGTGCCTGGCGGCGACTGCCGGTCCAAAAATGAAGGTAGGCATGTCCGAAGCAGATGCCAAACAGGCGATGTTGCAGCGCCTTGGCGTTGACGCTTCGCCCATCAGGCCCGATGGTGCCCCAGGTCTCCAGGGCGTGTTTGAGTACCCGGTATTCGTTGTTCTCAGGACGGGGCACTTTGGTCAGGCTGTTGGCGTGAATGCGGTAGCAGGCGAAGGTCTGGGCCAATTGATCAAGCTTGAACTGGCGTGAGGTACGCAGCCAGAAATCGTAGTCTTCGCCAGTGGGAAGTCGGGTGTCAAAAACGCCGACCGTGTCAAAGACTGACTTGCGCACCAGCGCCGTGATGATGTGAACCGCGCTGTCAAGCAAGAGGTCGGCGTAGATCCAGCCCGAGGGGTGAGTCAGGGTGTAGCCGGTTGACACTATCTGGGGACACGGCGGCACATCGGAGTGGCTGTCAGACGACACCAACCAGCGCTGGAAACCACCAAAAACAATGCTGATGTCGGGGTGGGCCTGCAGGTAGCCAACCTGAAGGCTCAATTTTCCGGGCAGCCACACATCGTCTGCATCGATAAATGCAATCAATTTTCCTCTGGCGTGTGCCAAGCCCAAATTCCTGGCGCTTGCTGGTCCGGCGTTTTGCTGACGCAGCACGCAAATGCGCCGGTCTTGCAGCGATGGATGCTCTACCGTGCCATCGGTGGAGCCATCGTCAATCACCAACAGTTCCAGGTTGGCATAGTCCTGAGCCAGCACGCTGGCCACGGCCTGTGCGATGTGGGCTTGCGCGTTGTAGGCCGGCAAGATGACTGTGACCAGGGGTGTGTCAGTGGTCATGGTGTTGCCGGATTCGTTTGTGTGCCAAAAAATCGAACATAGTGGACTCCAGCCCTTCGGGTCGGCCCACCACCTGCCAGCTGATGAGCGTCCAAAGCCCAAATACCACCACGCCTACGCTAATGCCAAAGGCCAACTGTGCCGCCATGGTGCTGAATAGACCAATGGTGCTAACAACTGTCAAATACATGCCCAAGGACCCCACCAATGGGCGCCATAGTGCAGCAACAACGGTCGGCCAGCGAAGGCCGCAAAGCTGGTTTGTGCGGGCGATGGTTAGCCAGCCGTTGGCTAGGCTGCCGCCGACACGCGCCCAGACCAGTCCCAACAAATGCAGCTGGGGTACCAATGCCAGGGTGAGTACAGCAAAGGTGGCAAATTCAATCCAGACAATGTGGCTTTGTACGCGTGTATGGCCGCGTAGCACCAGCAAGGTACCCAGCGGCGACAAGGCAAATTGAAGCGCACCAGCGATTGCAAAGATGGCTACCAGAGGGGTGGCTGCAAGCCACTGATTACCCAGCAGCAGGGCTGTGGCAGGAGCTGCGATCGCCGCAAAACCCAAGCCAACAGGTAAGGTGAGTGTGTTGACCGCAGCCAGCGTTTTAAGCACTGCCTGGTTGGTGCGCTCTGCCTCAGATTGGATGGATGACAACACCGGCAAAAACGCCCGAAGCATGGCGGGTCCGAGTTCACCTGTGGGGAGCTGTCCCACGTCTGAGGCCACGTTGTAAAGTCCAAACTCTGCTGTGCTGCCAATACGCCCGGCAATCAATTCATCACTTTTGTGCAAGAAGAACCCGCCAACCCCCGCCAGCATGAGCCATTTGGTGACGGCCCAAATTTCCGAAATCTTCGAGGTGTCCCAGTGCGGGCGATAGGGGTGCATCAGGTAACTCAGGATCAACAGTGATAAGTAACCCGTGACCACTCCAATCACCAGTGCCCGGTAGTCCGGCAGAAAAAATGCGGCGACGATAGTCGCCAACACACTGAGCGCTTTGTGGCTTGCCAAGTAATAAAACTCGAGCGAAAACTGCATCTCTTTGCGCGCCAGTGTCATACCAATATTGGAAAACCCAACCAGCACCTGACAGGCCGCCAACACCCATAACACTTGAACAAGTTGTGGGTCTTTAAAAAACAGACCTGCCAACGGTGCCAGCAGCAGCAGGAGAACACCGGCCAGACCGCCCTGAATAACGCCGAGTGTCCAGGCCGAGTTAATGTCCGCCTTGGACACACTGGCTTTGCGCAGAAGCGCGGTGCTCGCGCCAAAGTCCAACAACGCCTGCGTCAGTGAAACCACGAGAAAAGCCATGGCCACCAGGCCATAGTCTTGCGGTGCGATGAAGCGCGCCACCACCACCGTGTTGAGAAAACCCAGCGCCTTGATGGTCCAGCGGGCACCCACGGCCCATGCGGCACCCTGCAGCAGGGCCCGTTTGGGGCTAAGCAGTGGCGTTGGGCTCATCGGGCCAGATCAATTGGGGATCGGGACTACCTGAACCAAGCGCACTTTTCTGAAATGACTGCAGTGCACGTGCCACCAGTCCATGCTCTGTTGCCAGGCGTTGGTAGTCAGTCGGGCACCGTGATACCCACTCCACGACCAGTTCTTTTGCAGTGTCTGGCAGGGTTGCGGGTGAACGCTGTCGGTTGACCAGATGGTCGGCAAAAGCCGCCTTCTCCAGGGTGCCACGTGCTTGCCTCAGATAACGCCTGGCATAGGCCTGAAGGTCGTTGAGGCGCCACCACTTTGCGGGATCGATTTGCCAGGACGCCTTCGGGTGGACGTGGATGCGATGGTCTTCCCACACGTGGCTACTGGGGTCTAAGGCATAACTGAGAATGGCACCCATCAAACTGTCGGTACGGTACAGGCCCACCGGTAAACGAATTTTCTGGTGTCGCATTTGTGCAAGCGTGCAAGCTTTGATGCAGCAGAAGTTACCGTGATACCCGATATTTGCAATCAAGTCTTCTCTCAGCGCTTTGGCTGAGCGACCCATGGTCGGGACACCAGTGCCACCCAATGCCTGACTGTTGGCGGCCACTGCGTTGCCCAACAGATTCACTGCATCAGGATTGAGCCTGACATAACCATCGATGAAAAAGGCAATCTCTTCACCTGCCCAGAGTTGATGGATAGCTTGGTTCCAAGCGTTGGCCTTGTCACCCAGCGGGATGGACCAGACCTTGATGGCGGGGCCCCCCTCATCTTTGATGGCGCTGACTTGTCGTTGAGTGAGATCTTGCGCCAAGGCGCGGGCCAGCGCTTGGTTGCCGTTGACCAGGACATGGATCACAGCGCAGGAAGCAGCGGATACCCTTGCCGCATCCAGCGTTTGCCGCAATTGGGACAAAGACTCCCTGCAGGCAAAAATGACCACAGTCCATGGGTACTGGCGGGTATTCATACAAAGGCAAAGTGCTTCAATTCAATAGCAACCTACCCTTTTTCCATAAGGGCTAGAAGCCAATTTTCTACAAAGTATTCGGTAGCTCTGCTGCTTGGCGCAAAAACGCATCAAACATCAGCAGTGTCCACAGCGGTGCCGAGTGATCGCGCTGGCCACTCAAGTGTTGGCGCACCATGGTCTGTAATGTTTCCGGGTTGAAATAACCGGTGGCCTCTAGCTGTGGTCCCAGCACAGCCTGCTGCAGGCGCTCGCGCAAGGGGCCACGCAACCACTTGGCCAGGGGCACCGAGAATCCCATCTTGGGTCGGTACAACACGTCGTTGGGCAGGCTAGGCTCAAAGGCCTTTTTCAGCAGCCATTTGCCTTCCTGGCCTTTGATCTTGAGGTCGCTGGGCAGTGTGGCTAGCCACTCAATGAGCTGGTGGTCCATCAGCGGTTCACGCACTTCGAGTGAATGCGCCATGCTGGCGCGATCGACCTTGGTGTTGATGTCGCCGACCAGCCAGGTCTTGTAGTCCAAGTACTGCACCAACGCCAGCGGGTCAGTGGTGTTAGCTTTGGCCGCGTGGTGTTTAAAAACCTCTTGCGCACGGTATCCAGCCAAAGTGCGCTTGAACCCTGATGAATACAGGGCTTCTCGCTCATCAGAACGTAGCACCGAGACACTGTGCAAATAGGCCTGGGTCGAGTCCAGCGCCAGTGCCTGGAAGGTTGTTTTTGCGCGGAACATGCGCGGCGCCCAGTCCAGTTTTGGGAACAGGTGGCCTAGCGTACCAAACAGCGGCTGGCGCAGGCCCAGGGGCACCATGTTGCGGGCGCGTTCCTCGGCGGCGTGCAGGCGGTAACGTCGGTAGCCGCCAAAACTTTCGTCACCACCATCCCCCGACAACGCCACAGTGACATGTTTGCGTGCCAGCTGGCAGACGCGGTAGGTCGGGATGGCGGAGCTGTCGGCAAAAGGTTCGTCGTACAGCCTGGCCAGGGTGTCGATCAGGTCGAAGTCGTCGCTTTTGACAATTTCCAGGTGGTGGTCGGTGTGGTAACGCTCGGCCACCTGCTGGGCAAAGGCGGATTCGTTGAACTTGGGGTCGTCAAAGCCGATGGCGCAGGTACGCACCTGGGTACTTGAGACGCTGGCCATGGTGGCCACCACCGCACTGGAATCGACGCCGCCAGACAGGAAGGCACCCAGCGGCACCTCGGCCATCAGGCGCAGCCGCACCGACTCGTCGAGACGCTCGCGCAATTCGTGCACCGCATCCTCGGCGCTGATGGGGTTGTCCTGGGTGAAGGCCACGTCCCAATACGGCTTGGGCTCAGGCAGGCCCTGGCCGTGGCGTAGCGTGAGGGTGTGCGCCGGTGCCAGCTTGTGGGCACCGGTGTAGATGCAGCGCGGGTCAGCGACGTAGCCCAGGGCGAAATATTCCTCGACCGCCAGCGGGTCGATGTTGCGGACAAAGTCTGGATGCGCGGTGATGACCTTCAACTCGGAGCCAAAAATGAAGCTGCCATCGTTGAGCAGGGCATAGAACATCGGCTTGACGCCCATCCGGTCACGCGCCAGAAACAGTGTTTGCTGGTTGCGGTCCCACACAACAAAAGCGAACATGCCGCGCAGGTGCTGCACACAGGCCTCACCCCAGGTTTCCCAGGCGTGGATGATCACCTCGGTGTCACTGCGGGTCCGAAAAACATGGCCCAGCGCTTTGAGCTCGGTGGTGAGCGCCTGGTAGTTGTAGATCTCGCCGTTGAAGACGATGGCCACGCTGTTGTCTTCGTTGAACAGCGGTTGCTGGCCGGTGGACAGGTCGATCACCGACAGGCGCCGGTGGCCAAAAGCCAGGCCGGGCTCCAGGTGCAGGCCAAGTTCATCCGGGCCGCGGTGGGCCTGCACGTTGTTGATGCGCTCCATCAGCTTGGGCGCAAAGTCGCGCTTGCTGCGCGTGTCAAAAAGTCCGGCGATGCCACACATAGTTTTTGCTCAGGGAGGGGTTGAAGTGTGTTGGGTGGCTTCCAACAGCTTGATGATGCGTGGCCCATTGGCTTGTACAAAGGCCTGCAGACGTTGTACCCCCGCATCCGCTTGGCCTTTGTCGGTGTAGAGGATCATCACCGCCGAGTCGTCGCCACGCCCGAGCAAACGTTGTAACGCGCCATACAGCTTGGCCTGTGCATTGCTGGCGGTGAGTTGGCCGTTGACCCAATAGACCTGCCAGACCACCAGGCGCTCATCAGCTGGTCCGGAAGATGTGGATAGTTTTCGCAGCTCTGCCTGATGAATACTGGTTTGTTTGCTATCAAATACGATTTTTGGAGAGCTGTGACTCACTTGTGCCCAGTGTGAGTCTTGGGAGGTGACCAGCACGTTTTCGGAGCTGACCAGTTTGCGCTGGTAGTTTTGCTGGCGGTAGTAACCCAGGTACAGGCCAACGCGCTGTTCATTTTGGGTGTAGCTGGTGTTGACACTGGCTGACGGATTCTGAAAAGCGGGCGCAAAGATGGCTGGTGCGCTGGTGTCGGCCACCCAGTTGGCTGACAACTCGGCCGGGGCGCTCAGCTGTACCGTTGTGGCTGTATTGTTGTGGTCCAGCGCCCAGCGCCCGGCTAGCGGCAGCGCCAAAATCAAGGCGGTTAACACTGCAAACAGCCCAAACTGGGGACGAATTGCACCGTTGTCACCGGGTAAGGGTTTGTTCAGGGTGACCGAGTCGATGTCCGCCGCGCTGACACTGGGCTCGGACTCTGACCAGCGTGCACCGATCAAAAACATCAGCATGATGACGATACCAAAAAACACCCAGCCGTAGATGATGTGGTCCACCCCGGCGGCCAGTTTGTTACCCGACAGGTGCCCCAGCATCACGATCATGTAGGCACGTAACCAGTTGGCAATCACCGGGACGATGATCGAGACGATGATGAANAGCACCCGTCGTTGTGTGGACTGGTAGTTCAGGTAGGCAAACAGCGTGCCCACGGTCAGTGAGGCAATCAGGTAACGCACACCGCTGCAGGCTTCGACAACGGACCAGTTACCCGAGGGAATAACAAACTGCAGCCCCTCGCGGTAGACCGGGATGCCGCTCAGGCGCAGCGCCAGCACGGTGAAATCTGCCGTCCATTCCATCAGCTGCGGCATGGCAAATTCACCAAACGGCACCGCAAAAAACAGGAAAACCAGCGGGAACAGCAGCGAGCGAGCCACCACCAGGCCCAACAGTGTGGGCACCAGCAACGCAAGCATGGCCACAAACGCCAGTTGCGTCAGGGCATTCACCGCTACCAAGTCACCCAGCAGCCAACCCAGCCCAACCACCGCTAGCGCAGCCAGGCCCCAGGCGCTAGGCTGGGGCTGCAGATGTGACAGATGCGCGCGTAGGCGCCACACCATCGATAACACAATGGGCAACACCAGAAAACCGTGGGTGAAGGTCTCGGAGCGCCACCAGATACCAACGATGGCACTGGCCGTGTCAAAGTAAAGGGCAATCAAGCCAACGGTGAGCAGCGCAAACACCACACTGGCGCGTGACCAGTGGTGCTGGGGGTTGAGTTGCACAGCGGTGGTCATGGGTGGGCCTTGGGGTTCAGATAGGTATCGATTTTGGAGAGGTGGGCAGACCAACTGTAATCACTCAGCACCCGCTGCCGCCCGGCAACGCCGACACGGGTACTGCGCTCAGGAGAGGTCAGCAAGGCGTTGATCTGGGTGATGAAATCGGCTGGGTTGCTGGCGGACAACAACTCGATTTCAGATTCGGCATGGATGGCCTGCGCGCACGAGTCAGACGCTACCACCGGGCGCGCCATGGCCATGGCCTCCAGAATCTTGTTTTGAATGCCACGCGCCACCCGCAAAGGCGCCACCACCACGGCCGCGTGCTGCAGATACGGTCGCACATCGGGCACAGTGCCGGTCACCACCACGCCCGGGCCAGCCAGGGCTTGCACCGTGGGTGGCGGGCTGCGCCCGACGATGTAAAAACACAGCTGGGGCCACTGCTGGCGCAGGGTTGGCAGCATGTCGGCCACAAACCAGGTCACCGCATCGATGTTGGGCCAGTAGTCCATGGCACCGGTAAATACCAGCGGAATCTGAGCGGCTTGCGCTGGTGTGTTGGCAAAGGGGGAGGGCCGGGCCGGGGCTGGTGCTGGCGCAAAAAACTCCGCATCCACGCCGTTGCTGATGGCATCTACCGTGGCTGCACTTTCCGGCGCGAGTTGTTTGAACAGATTGGCTTCGTTGTCAGTCACAAAGAACGAATGTTGGGCGCGTTGTGCCACGCTGCGCTCGTAAGCCAGCAAGCGTTCGCCTTCGCGCCGGTACAGCCAGGACAATGGCCAGTGATGGTCGGGTGCGTATTGGGTCCATTTGGCCGAATCCACATCCACAAAGTCCACCAGCATCGGTACTTTGGACGACACCTCAATGTACTGCGCCATGACTGACGAGAAGATCACCACGGCGTCGATGTCGTGCTGCGCCAGTGTTTGCTGCACCCAGGTCTGCAACCCGGCATGTTGGTAGTAGTGCTGGCTGAGCGATTGCCCGGTGAGCAACCCGACCAAGCTACGCAGCTTGGCAAAACGCGGGTGCAGACGGGCGACAAACAGGTCCGGGCAGAGCGCACGCACTGTGTCGAGGTAGGCCTCGTCGGCCGGGTCGTCGATGAAGGTGCCCAGAAACACCCGGTGCTGTTGTGTCAGGTGTTTGAGCAAATGGTAAGAGCGCACCTTGTCGCCCTTGTTGGGCGGGTAGGGCAGGCGGTGCACTAGGTAAAGCAGCTTGCCCATGCTCAGCCTCAGGCCAGGTTGCGCACGATGAACGGGCCCAGCCAGTTGGCCAGACCAATCGGCATGCGCCGCCAGGTTTCAATCAGCAGCTTGAACTTAGCATTGGACGGGTTGTTTTGCGGGATGCTGTCGCGCTTGTAGAGGCGGTAGGCGTAGTGCAGTTGTGTCGGCTCAAAGCCCCAGTTTTTCTTGAAGGCATAGGGGCCGGTGTCTTTTTTGCTGCGGCCATAGTCAAACACCTTGAGCCCGCGCGCACAGGCGCGGCGCATCAGCTCCCAGTATTTGAAATCGTTGGCGGCCAGATCGCGCGCGGCTTCATCATCCCCCGCGTAGTAGGGCAGCACCTCATCACGAAAGTAAAAGCTCAGCACGCTGCTTAGGGGTTTGCCATCGGGTGCAACCACGGTCAGCACCTCGCAGTCCGGGCCAAACACCTTCAAAAGGGCCCGGAAGTATTTCTTGGGCAAGGCCGGGGTGCCGTGGCGGTGTACGTTATCGGCAAACAGCGCGAAGAAACGGTCGGCATTGGCATCGACCTCGCTGCGCAAGTCGTTTTTGATGCCTTTGCGCACCATGGCGCGCTGTTTGCGCGGAATCGCCAGCATGTTGGCCTCTTCTGTGGCCAAAATTTCTTTTCGAAAGGTGACATACAGCTCTTGTGTCGGCCAGTCAGGGTGACGGTTGTCTACATGGCGTAATTCCAGGTGATCCACACCCAGACTTTCTGCGATTTTTTGGGCTTCCCGTTCCAGTGCTTCAGCCGCTTGTTCAGTGCTGGCCGCCGCGCCGCCATAAACCGTGAACGGCAGGCTGGTCAACGAGTTGCCAAACAGCCAACTGTGGATGTGGCCCAGTGGTAACACCCCCTCAATCTGGCCGTCAGCATCTTCCACGTACAAAAAGTAGCTGTCGTGTTTGAAGACCTCGGTGACGATGATTTGCCAGCCCGCACGGTGGAAAAAGGTGGCCTGGGAGCAGGCCAAAACAAACGCGTCCCAGCGCTGGGCGGTGGTGGTGTCGTGGGGTGAAAGGCGTTTGACCTGTGTCATGCCGATGTCAGGCCGCCAGCGGCAACGGTGCGATCTGGTTCATGAACACCTGGTCCACCCGGCCCCATGTGAAGTCACTCAGCAGACGATCCAGGCGCGCCTGGGTTTGTGCAAGATTGACGTAATGGCGAAACTTCGCCTTGTGATTGATGCCCTGTACACGAGGTTGATCGGGGTCGATCTCCCAGGGGTGGAAATAAAACATGCCGGGTTGTTGGTCGCGTGTGTTGACGCGCTGGATCAGCCAGCGTGTCACTGGGTAGGGCAGTAGCCGGAAGTAGCCGCCGCCACTGGAGGGGAAATTGCGCTCAAACAGGCGCACTGTGGTGATCGGGATCTCGGTCAGACCGGGCCGCACTTCATAAGCGAATCGAGGCGAATCCGGCATGCCGTAATGATCGTGTGCTATCGGATAGATACTGGAGCTGTAGTGGTATCCAGCTTCCAGCAGGGCGTCATACGCCCACAGGTTGCCTTTGCCGATGGAAAAACTCGGTGCCCGGTAACCCAAGATGTGCTGCCCAGACAGGTCTTCGAGCAGTTTTTTGGCGCGGTCGATGTCATTGAAAAAATCTTCCGGCGACTGCTCGCTGGCGCGTTGGTGGCCGTAACCATGGCTGGCCAGTTCGTGCCCGTTGTTAACAATCTGGCGCACCAACTGGGGGTAACGCTCGGCGATCCAGCCTAGCGTGAAAAAAGTGGCATGGGTGTNGTGCCGCGCCAGCATCTCCAGAATGGTCTGGATGTTGCGCTCGACGCGGCATTCGCGGTTGTCCCACTCGGTCCGGGCGATATAGGGGGCAAAGGCCGAGACCTGAAAATAGTCCTCGACATCGATCGTCATCGCGTTGGTTAAACGTGTTGTGTGCATGCCATGGCCTTCCGTGGTTGCGCTCGGCGTCAAGCCTCTTTGTCCGGCGCTGCGCCACTGGCCGCCTTGACCAGCCGTTGCAGCATCACCAGAATTTCCAGGTTGATGCGTTCCAGGCGCAAGGCGCTGGCCTCCAGACGGCGCAGACGGATGTCGTATTGCTCGGCATTCAGGGTGGCGATCTGACCGGAGATAGCCTGGCCCAGACCGGCTGGGAGCTGCAGCTTGGCCAGATCGGCATCGGAGGCGCTGGCCGATGACAAATCAGAGATAAAGGAGTCGGTCCAGCC
>WSSedL1CaDRAFT_10001580_pt1 | contig 12992 bp, 7 predicted proteins | sample WetSurSL1Cattail_FD_9464 | JGI IMG/M metagenome (IMG submission 9464)
AGGATCGGCTGTTGCTGTATGGGAAACTTCAAAATGTATCACTGTGGAAGATTGTAAATCGCTGAACCCTGTTTCTGAAATAGCCGGACTTCGTCGTAATACTTTTTGGACAACCGGCCAACAATGCCTTTTCCAAAGATTGTATTCAGAACATGGTATTCACGATTTTGCAGTGGGATACAAAGCCCCCGGGCCCAATGCCTTTGTTCAGTGTCAGACGCTGCTCTCTTATAGTTTTAGCGGAGGCATCGACCGCTGGGCATCAGGAACTCTTTTCGATATAGTAAATGTAGATGGCAATGCTATCAGTTTTAAAAACCTGAGTCAGGATCTTCAGGGCGGTGGCTGGAATACAGCTAACAGCATGTTATGGAACTGTTCTGCGGCTTTAGCTGAATGTTTTGCACCACCTACCGCTAATAACTGGTCATTTGGTACCTGGGCTCAATTTTCGGGCAACGGCTATTGGGCAGAATCGAACAATAGCATCAATCCACGCAGTTTTTACTATGCGCAGTTAATAGAACGTTTGGGAGACAATGCCAAAAAACGGGCATTTTATATGGATATAAACACAGAAGCATCCAGCAGTCCCCCGGTTGAAGTAGCTATGCAGTTAACCCGCGAATCTGTTAAAGTACAGATGCAGCTTAAGGAATATATTGATTTAGCTTCAGAACGTCAGCCTATTTCCTGCAGTACTGCGGGAGTAAAAAAACTGGAATATAAACCGGTTGTAAAGAACTCAACCATAAATAATTATTCCATCGAAAACGGCTGGTTAACACACAATAATACCATAATTACCGGAAGCCGGTTAAGTTCACCATGGTGGAACCTCAATGTAAGAGACCGTGGACTTAACGTTGCCGTACCTGCAGTTACTCGCTTTGTACCGGGTAGAACAGGCACCGGTTTAACCGACGACCTCTCTCTGTTAACAGATTCAATGTTGTTAAATCATCAGTCGCTTTTTGAACAAAATTACGCATTATGGTACGATCGCCGCGATGACGACCATGAACGTGTGCGTCGTATGGATGGCGACGCCTGGCCTCCTTTTTACGAACTGCCTTTTGCCCGCACAGGTAAAGGTCGCAGCTGGGATGGTTTAAGTATGTACGATTTAACCAAATACAATACCTGGTACTGGAACCGGTTAAGTACTTTTACCAAACTGGGAGCTGAAAAAGGAATCGTTTTAATAAATCATAATTATTTTCAGCACAACATAATTGAAGCTGGTGCACATTGGGCCAGTAACCCATGGAGATCGGCCAATAATATCAACAATACCGGTTTCCCGGAACCTCCTCCCTATGCCGGTGACAAACGTATTTTTATGGCCGAACAGTTTTACGACACTACCAACGTAGTTCGTAAACAATTGCACAAAGCATTTATTCGTCATAACTTAGAAAATTATGCGAACGACCAAAATGTAATTCAATTTTTAAGTTTCGAATTTACAGGTCCTTATCATTTTGTAAAATTCTGGCTCGAAACTATCCGCGACTGGGAAAAGGAAACCGGGAAAAAAGAAATTATCGGTCTTAGCGTAACCAAGGATGTTCAGGATTCCATTCTTTCGAACCCGGAACTGGCTAAAATAGTTGATATCATAGATGTTCGCTATTGGGCATACCGCAGCGACGGAACCGCTTTTGAACCCAAAGGCGGTCAGAATCTGGCTCCCCGTCAGCATAAAAGACTAATAAAAGTTGGCGATCGTTCCTTTGAACAGGTTTACAGAGCTATCAGAGAATACCGTGATAAATTCCCCGGAAAAGCAGTAATGTACTCCGAAGACAAATGGGATCAACTGGGATGGGCTGAGTTTATGGCTGGTGGTTCTTTTGCAAATATTCCGGCTATTCCGGACATGCAAAAAGCTGCTGTTTCAACCCTGCCGTTGGACATTACCGGAACCAACAATGTGTATGCACTTGCCAACACTGGTAAGGATTATATTTTCTATGTTACTCCGGGAAAATCTTTTAGTTTGGACCTTTCCAAATTCAATGGAAATTTCCAGGTTAAAAAATACAATACCGACAATGGTTCTGTGTTAAGCACCGAAAAAATCAAAGGAGGAAGTACTCTTTCTCTTAAAAATGATAAATCTTCAACCGTAGTGATTTGGATTTCTAAAATCTAAGTCGCTCCGGCTTTTAATTTGTTTTAAACTAAAAAATTTCACCGAATGATGAAACATCCATGCAGAAAATACACAAACACTTTGGTAATAATAGCCAGCATGGGTGTTCCATCATACCTTAATAAAATTTTTATTTATGATGAAAAAATTAAAGCTTAACGCAATTTTTCTGTTACTTTTATTTGCCTGCACCACCCAAAAACAGGGCGAAGGATTACAAAAAATCCGGGTATCGGCAAACCACCGCTATTTTGAAACTCAAAACGGAGACCCTTTCTTTTGGCTGGGCGATACAGGATGGTTACTTTTCAAAAAACTTAACAGGGAAGATGCTGAAAAATACATAAACGACAGAGCTGCAAAAGGCTTTAATGTTATCCAGGTAATGGTTTTACACAACATCAAAGATGCGGTTAATGTTTACGGCGATTCTGCCATTTCAAACTTTGACATTACCAAACCTGTAGTAACAGAAGGAAACAATCCTACGGACACTGTTCAGTACGATTTCTGGGATCACGTGGATTACATTGTTGATTTGGCTGCCAAAAAAGGAATTTATATTGCTATGGTGCCACTTTGGGGTTCAAATGTTAAAAGTAAGGAAGTTACTCCCGAAAAAGCAGCTATTTTTGCCAAATGGTTAGCCAACAGATATAAAGACAAAACCAATATTATCTGGATGAATGGTGGCGATATCAGTGGTGGCGACTCTACAGCCGTTTGGGAAGCTATTGGTAATAACATAAACGAAACCGATACAAACCATTTAATCACTTACCACCCAAGAGGAAGAACACAATCTTCATTTTGGTTTCATAACGACAAATGGCTCGATTTTAATATGTTCCAGAGTGGACACCGTAACTATGCTCAGGACACTTCTGTAAAAGAAAAACTTCACTATGGCGAAGACAACTGGAAATACATCCAGACCGATTATAATCTGACTCCGGTTAAACCAACCCTTGACGGAGAACCTTCGTACGAAAAAATTCCTATGGGCTTGCATGATACCCTTCAACCTTACTGGACAGACGATGATGTTCGCCGCTACGGATACTGGTCTGTTTTTGCCGGTGCTTGTGGATTTACTTACGGACATAATTCAGTGATGCAGTTTTACCGCAAAACCGATAAAGGTAGTGCTTATGGCGCTAAAAACTACTGGAGTGAAGCAATTAACGATTCGGGAGCCCAACAAATGAAATACCTGAAGGAACTGATGTTGTCCCGTCCGTATTTCGAGAGAGTACCCGATCAATCTTTAGTTGCTGATCAGGGCGAAAAATACAACTATATTTTAGCTACCAGAGGCGAAAATTATGCTTTCTGTTATACTTACACCGGCAGGGATTTCACTGTAAACATGGGAAAAATCAAAGGCGACAAAGTTAAAGCCAGTTGGTACAGCCCCAGAGACGGAAAAATTACCGAAGCAGGTAAATTCGATAACAAAGGTACTGTAACTTTCAATCCTCCGGGCGAACCTAAGGACGGAAACGACTGGGTTTTGATTCTCGACTCTAAATAACAGTTCCCTGTGAACTCATACGAACTCCTTTGTGATTCATTGTGAAAAATATTTACAATGAGTTGCAAAGGATTTTTCGCAACATACAAACAGCCTTAAAAAAACAGATAAAAACAAAAACATGTATCGTATAAAACTGTTAATTAGCACATTTGTTTTATTGATAACCGTTACCCTCCAGGCTCAAAAAAAAGCTTATCTCTACACCTCTTTTCACGAACCAGCAACAGCCGGGTTGCGTCTTCTGTATAGTTATGATGGCTATAACTGGACCGACCTGGATACCGTATTTCTTAAACCCGAAACAGGAACCCAGAAAGTGATGCGCGATCCTTCCATGGTTCAGGGCCCCGACGGCACTTTTCATTTGGTTTGGACCTGCAGCTGGGGCAGCGATTATGGCTTCGGATATGCCAGTTCCAAAGACCTCATTCACTGGTCGAAACAACAACATGTTGAAGTGATGGCTTACGACACCAGCACTGTAAATGTATGGGCACCCGAGATTTTTTACGACGATGAAAGACAACAATATATCATTGTTTGGGCAAGCACCATTCCGTATAAATTCCCCAAAGGTCAGGAAGCCGAACGTAACAACCATCGTTTGTACTATACCACAACCAAAGATTTTAAAACGTTTTCTCCTGCAAAACTGTATTGCGATCCCGGTTTCAGTGTTATCGATGCTGTTATTGTAAAACGCGGAAAAGGAGATTATGTCTTGGTGCATAAAGACAATACCAGACCCATGCGTAATATTAAAATATCTTTTATGAAAGATCCGCTTGGACCGTTTACCCCAAGCTCCGAGCCTTTTTCTCCAAACTTTACCGAAGGTCCCTCTGTTGCTAAAGTAGGAAACGACTGGTTAATTTATTACGACGCATACCGCGAAGCCATCTTTGGATGTGCTAAAACTTCAGATTTTATCCATTTTACCGATGTTACCAAACAGGTTTCGGTGCCTAAAGGCCATAAACACGGAACAATTGTTGAAGTAAGCCCAAAAGTGGTAAAGAATTTAATTAAGTACTCGAAAAAATGATTTAATAAACTTTGAACATGAAGAATATCATTTTAACTCTTTTATTTACAATCGGATGTATTTCAATAATGGCTCAGGACGGCGTTCATTATTCCGGAACCACACTTTCCAATCCCGACTATCACAACGGAGAGCTGGAACCTGCCGTAGGAGTTCATAATATTCAGGTTTACAGGGCTAACCGCCAGCATCCCGAATGGGCCGGCGGATATGACTGGACCTACAATCACGCTCCCATGCTGGCTTACTGGAACAATACTTTTTACCTCGAATACCTCAGTAACCCGGTTGGAGAACATATTGGTGCCGGCCGCACCCTTATCACCACTTCAAAAGACGGATACAACTGGAGCAATCCGGTAATTGCCTTTCCCATTTTTCACCTGCCCGATGGTTTAACCAAAGAAGGTAAAAAAGGTGTTTCTAAAAATATGGATGCTGTGATGCACCAACGCATGGGTTTTTATGTATCTAAAAAAAACAAACTTTATGCTCTGGGATATTATGGAATTGTTATTGAAAAAGGCGACGACCCTAACGATGGCCGCGGTGTTGGTCGCGTAATCCGCGAAGTAAAAGCCGATGGTACTTTTGGCCCAATCTATTTTATCCGCTATAATTCTACCTGGAAACCCAACAACGATCCGTTTCCTTTCTTTACTAATAGTAAGGATAAAAGCCTGATTGAAGCCTGTAACGAAATACTTGGAAATCCACTGATTGTACAGCAATGGGTAGAAGAAGCCGACCGCAACGATCCTATTATTCCAATTCATAAAGAATTTAAAGCTTTTAGCTTCTATCATTTACCTGACGGACGTGTTGCCGGATTGTGGAAATATGCACTCACCGGACTCAGCAGCGACAATGGTAAAACATGGACCGAAGTTGCCCGCGCCCCTCATTTTGTTAATGCCAATGCCAAAATATGGGGACAAAAAACTTCTGATAATAAATATGCTACTGTATACAATCCCTCAATGTTCCGCTGGCCTCTGGGCATCTCTGTCAGTCAGGATGGTCTGGATTATACCAATCTGTTGCTGATTCAGGGTGAAATATCAACCCTGCGCTATGGCGGTCAGTTTAAAAGCTACGGACCACAGTATGTACGTGGAATTATTGAAGGCAACGGTACCCCGCCGGATAAAAACTTATGGGTAACCTACAGCATGAACAAAGAAGATATCTGGGTGGCTAAAATTCCTGTTCCTGTAACCCAAACAGCCGATCATGCCAACGAAAATTTTAACGAATTGCCTGATGGTAAAGAATTGGAAAAATGGAATACTTACAGTCCGCTTTGGGCTCCAGTAAAAATTGAAAAAAATGCAGAAGGGAAAAAATACTTAACCCTGCGCGACTGGGATTATTTTGATTTTGCCAAAGCTGAAAGAGTTATCCCGGCTACTCAAAAATTATCAGTTGAATTTTCGTTGATAGCCGGTCAGAATAAAAACGGGCTATTACATGTAGAACTTCAGGATGCCAAAGGCCACGGTGCATTCCGTATGGTATTTGATTCTACTGGAACCTGTGCTGTAAAATCGGGCTACCGTTATTCTTCGGTTTTCAAATATGAACCTAACAAAGAATACAAAATTAAAATTACCTGCGACGTTGAAACCCGCAAATACATTGTTTACATTGACGGTGTTGAGAAAAAATTCGAATTTTTCTATGCTCCGGTGTCCTCCATTGGCAGAGTGGTATTCCGTACCGGCGAAATACGCCGTTTCCCGAATATCGAATGTCCGCCGGATCAAGACTTTGATGTAAACAATGCCGGCGAAAAAGATAAAGAAGCGTACTTCCAAATTTCAGGACTGGTAACAAAGGCAGAATAAAACTATACCGCAAAGACGCAAAGGCGCAGATTGTTTGAAAATAATATTTGCAAATAGCTGAAAGCGGTTTAATTATCATTTTATAAAATTTTTAATCAAGTAACACTCTGTGGTTCTCTGTGTTTTACTCTGAGTGACTCTGTGTAATAAGTATAAAAATATGAAATTCATAAAAACTCTTACGATATCAGGTCTTATGTTGTTTTCTATTAACAGCTTTTCACAAAAAAAGACCTCTTACATCCTTAAACCGGATGATTTTAAACACTATGCCGATTATTTCAATCGCATGGAAGATGAAAACATTGCTCAGGCAATACCCAACGCCAAAGCATGGGACTGGATGAAATCCAATATTCCATTGTTTGAATGCCCGCAGGATAATATCCAGGAAATTTATTACTTCCGCTGGTGGTCTATCCGCAAACACATCAAACAAACTCCCGTAGGTTATGCTTTTACTGAATTTTTGATACAACGCTCGTATGCCGACAAATACAATCTTATTGCCAGTGCACTCGGTCATCATATTATGGAAGCCCGCTGGTTACGCGACACCACATATATCAACAGCGATATAAGAGTATGGTACCGCGGTAATGACGGCAAACCTCTGAAAAAACTCAGGTTTTACAGTTGTTGGGCTACCTATGCGGCTTATAACAAGTACTTGGTTGACGGCAATAAAAATTTCATTACCGGATTCCTTCCCGATTTCGAAAACGAATACAAACAATGGGAAGCAGAAAAACGCAATGCTTCCGGCTTATTCTGGCAGTTCGACGTACGTGATGCCATGGAAGAAACTGTTAGCGGCGGCCGTAAAGAAAAGAATCCAAGGCCTTCCATTAACAGCTATATGTACGGAAATGCATCCGCTATTTCAGCTATTGCCGGTATTGCCGGAAAAAACGAAGATGCCGCTTTATACAAACTCAAAGCCGATACCATTAAAAGTCTGACCGAACGATACCTGTGGAGACCCGACAGCTCATTCTTTGAAGTAATGAAAGAAAGCGGAAAATCTGCCAACGTTCGCGAAGCTATTGGTTATATGCCCTGGTATGTTAATATGCCCGATTCAGGTTACGAAGCTGCATGGAAACAGGTAACCGATCCTCACGGATTTTTAGCTCCTTTTGGATTGACTACAGCAGAACAGCGTCACCCCGAATACAGAACCCACGGATGCTGCAAATGCGAATGGGATGGTCCTGTATGGCCTTTTGCCACTTCGCAGACTCTTACTGCTATGGTAAACCTTTTAAATAACTATAAACAGAATTATGTAAACGATTCGGTTTATTTCAAATTACTCGAAACTTATGTTGAATCAATGCACTACAGAGGTCGCCCTTATGTAGGCGAATATCTGGATCCTGCAACAGGTTACTGGCTCAAAGGCAACGAAGAACGCAGCCGCTATTACAATCATTCCACTTTTTGCGATTTGGTTATATCCGGTCTGGTAGGTCTGAGACCCAGAGCCGATGACGTTATTGAAGTTAACCCTTTGATTCCTCAAAATAAATGGGATTGGTTCTGTCTCGACAACGTGTTATATCACGGCAAAAACCTGACTATTTTCTGGGATAAAACCGGCAAAAAATACCATAAAGGCATAGGTTTCCATTTGTGGGTAAACGGCAAAGAAGTAGCAAAATCCGAAAAGTTAGAACGATTGACATCTAAAAATTAAATGAATAAGATTTAACGTATAAGATTTAACCACAAAGAATCACTAAGAAATATCACTAAGAGACACTAAGTATTAATCATTAAAATTTTATGGATACAGAAAAACTTTTTAAGCAAATCCTTGACTGTTGTTTTCATATTCATACCCAACTTGGACCTGGTTTACTTGAGAGTGCATATGAAGAATGCCTTTTTTATGAACTTAACAAATTAAATATTAATGTTGAAAAGCAGAAAGCTTTACCTCTTATTTATGAAGAAGTTAAACTCGACGCAGGTTATAGAGTAGATTTGATGGTTGATAATCGAATTATTATTGAAATCAAATCAATTGAAGATTTTAAAGATGTTCATTTAGCACAAGTGTTAACTTACCTAAAATTATCAGGTTGTAAATTAGGACTCCTTGTTAATTTTAATGTGAAATATTTAAAAGACGGAATAAAACGTGTAATCTTATAATTCTTTGTGATTCTTTGAGCTATTCTTTGTGATTCTTTGTGGTAAAAAAAAATTTTAATATGCATAAAATAATAATCCTTTTAATTGGTATTCTATTATCAATAAACACATTTTCCCAAACAGCCGACGAACAATATCGTAAGCCCCTTAAAGATGTTTTAGACGAAATACAAACCATCTTTAATGTAAAGCTTAATTATTCAGAGGATTTGGTAAAAGACAAATGGCTGAATTATGCCGAATGGCGCATCAGGCGGTACAGTCTCGAAAAAACGCTCACCAACATTCTGGCACCTTTTGATTATGTCTTTGCCTTTGACAAAGACAATATTTACAAAATTAAAAAGTTTGAGTACGCGCGTCGTCCCGACCAGGAAGGAGCTGACCATTGCAATTATCTTTCAACTTTATATAACGACAAAGCCTCCTGGGAAGCCCGTAAAAAAGAATTGCGTTCGTGCATGATCGAGGCTCTGGGATTAAGTCCCATGCCCCGGAAAACAAACAGCAAACCCATCATTACCAACAAAAGGGTTTTTGATGGCTATTCTGTAGAAAACGTAGCCATTGAAACCCTTCCAGGGCTTTATGTTTGCGGTTCGCTTTACCGTCCTTTAAAACACAAAGGCCCCTGCCCTGTTATTCTGAATCCCGACGGACATTTTGGTAATGGACGCTATCGTGCCGACTGCCAGTACCGGTGTGCTATGGAGGCTCGCATGGGTGCTATTGCTTTCAATTACGACCTTTTTGCCTGGGGCGAATCGCGTCTGCAGTTTAAAAGTGAAGATCACCAAAAAAGTATCGCTAACACCATCCACGTTTTAAACGGCATGCGTATTCTCGATTTTCTTCTTTCGCTAAAAGGCGTCGATACTACCCGTGTAGCCGTAACCGGCGGTTCTGGTGGCGGTTCTCAAACCATGCAGCTTACGGCACTGGATGCGAGGATTAAATTTAGTATCCCCGTAGTAATGGTATCGTCACACTTCTTTGGAGGTTGTCCCTGCGAAAGTGGTATGCCATTTCAGCTTTGCGGTGGAGGAACCAACAATGCCGAAATCGCTGCCATGGCTGCTCCGCGTCCCATGTTAATTGTTTCGGACGGAAAAGACTGGACCAACACGGTTCCCGATATTGAACTTCCATTTATTAAGAGAATCTATGGCTTTTACGGACTGGAAAACAGTGTTGAAAATGTTCATCTTATTAAGGAAGGACACGATTATGGTTTATCCAAACGTCTGGCCTTATACGATTTTCTGGCTAAATATCTCAACATGGATATTAACAAAGTAAAAGATAAAGACGGTAAAATAGACGAAACCAAGTGCACTATCGAAGAATTTCTGGCAATGTACGTATTTGGCAAAAACGGTGAAAACCTGCCGGCCAACGCCATTAAGGATATTAATGTATTGACTAAGGTTTTGGATGAGGCGAGGAAGAATTGATGATTATCGATTGGGTTATTGTCGATTGGGTTATAAAATTTAACCACTAAGAACGCTAAGATTATCACTAAGAAACACAAAGAAAAATACCTTTGCGTCTTTGCTTTAAAATTTCAATGCCCGGAGCAGTTGGGCGGAGGTTCTACCTCCGTCCTATATATCCTAGTAGGCTATAGCCTACATTCATAGAACAGACAAGGTCGGAACCTTGTCCGAACAAAAGAAGAATTGATGATTATCGATTGATGATTGTCGATTGGGTTATAAAATTTAACCACTAAGAAACACAAAGAAAAATACCTTTGCGTCTTAGCGCCTTTGCGGTAAAACTCAACTTTTTGAATAAAAACTTATCACTATGAAGTTTAAACTAATATTTCTGTTTTTTCTACCCATTTCGGTGTTGGCGCAGAACACGGATCTTAAGCTCTGGTATTCGAAACCGGCAGCCAACTGGAACGAAGCATTGCCCATCGGCAACGGCCGGTTGGGTGCCATGGTCTTTGGAACACCGGCTATTGAACATCTTCAGCTTAACGAAGAAACCATCTGGGCCGGTTCTCCCAATAACAATGCCAACCCCAACGCACTGGAAGCTTTACCTCAGGTTCGGAAACTTATCTTTGAAGGAAAGTACGAAGAGGCTCAGAATCTGGCCAACGAAAAAATAATGGCCAAGACCAATAGTGGTATGCCATATCTGCCCATGGGAGATATTTACATTTCATTTCCCGGGCACAACAGTTATACGAATTATTACCGCGACCTGAATATCAGTAAGGCTCTGGCTTCGGTTTCATATCAATACCAGGGGGTAACTTACAAACGCGAATATTTTACCTCTTTCACAGATCAGGTAATCATCGTTAAACTTTCGGCCGACAAGCCTGCAAGTATTTCGTGCAATATCGACGTAACCACAGCTTTAGAAAAATCATCCGATTATACCCAAGACGGACAGATTGTTGTTAACGGAACCTCTACCACTTACGAAAAACAAGGTGGTCGTGTTAAGTTTCAAACCCGTGTTAAAGTAAAATCCTCAGGAGGAACCTGTATCGCCAAAGATGGCATCATTTCCCTTGAAAATGCAGACGAAGCAATTTTATACATCTCCATTGCCACCAATTTTGTTAACTACCACGATTTAACAGCCGATCCGGTAATAAAATGTAAGAAATTCCTTAACGATGCTTTTCCCAAAGACTATGTATCGGCCTTGGCTTCTCATACAGCCTATTTTAAAAAATTCATGGATCGTGTAAGTCTTTATTTGGGAGAAAACGATTCAGTCAAAAATCCTACTGACAAGCGCATCTCAGATTTTTCAAAAGGTTTCGATCCTCAACTGGCAACAACCTATTTCCAATATGGCCGATATTTACTCATTTGTTCTTCGCAACCCGGAACCCAGCCACCCAATTTACAAGGGATATGGAACGATCGCTTATTACCTTCGTGGGACAGCAAATATACCACCAATATCAACCTCGAAATGAATTACTGGCCTGCAGAAGTAACCAATCTGTCGGATTTAAACGAGCCTTTATTCAACCTGATTAAAGATGTTTCGGTTACCGGAAAACAAACGGCTCAAATTATGTATGGTGCCAGAGGTTGGGTATTGCATCACAATACGGATATCTGGCGTATTACAGGAGCACTTGACGGAGCTGCCACGGGAATGTGGCCTACCGGAAGTGCCTGGTTGCCGCAACATCTGTGGTACCATTATATGTACACCGGAGACAAAATTTTCCTGGACACCATTTATCCCATCATGAAAGATGCTGCCCGTTTTTTCCTCGACTTCCTGGTTGAAGAACCTTCTCATAAATGGAGGGTAGTCTGTCCGTCTGTTTCACCGGAAAATACACATGCCGGAAGCAATAAAAAAGCTACTATAGCGGCAGGAGTTACCATGGATAACCAACTAGTATTCGACCTTTTTACCGATGTTATCAAAACCTGCGAATTTCTGAACATCGACAAGGAATTTGCCGACAGCGTGAAAACGGCACGTGCCCGTCTGGCTCCGATGCAGATTGGCCAATACGGACAACTACAGGAATGGCTCAGCGATTGGGATGATCCAAAGGACGATCACCGTCATGTCTCTCATTTGTACGGTTTATATCCCAGCAATCAGATATCTCCTTTCAGAACTCCCGAACTTTTTAATGCTGCCAAAACATCACTCATTTTCAGAGGCGATGTTTCCTCCGGTTGGTCTATGGCCTGGAAAGTTTGCTGGTGGTCGCGCCTGCTCGACGGTAACCACGCTTATAAGCTGCTTACCGATCAATTAAAAATTGTAGATCCCGAAATTAAAGGCGGCGGCACCTATCCCAACCTGCTGGATGCCCATCAGCCGTTCCAGATTGACGGAAATTTCGGTTGTACTGCCGGTATTGCCGAAATGCTCATGCAAAGTCACGATGGTTTTGTTTACATCCTGCCTGCATTACCCGATGTATGGAAAAACGGCGAAGTTAAGGGACTTGTAGCCCGCGGTGGTTTCGTTTTAGACATAAGCTGGAAAAACGGCAAAGCAGATAAAATAAGAGTTACATCTACCATTGGTGGTAATCTGAGATTGAGAGCCAATTATCCGCTGAAAGCCGAGAAAAATACAAGTCTGAAACCTGCCAAAGGAACCAATCCCAACCCGTTATTTTGTACTCCCGAAATTGCACAACCTCTGATTTCCGAAAAAGCTTCGTTAAAACCTTTAACTTTGCCTAAAACATGGTTGTATGATGTGGCTACACANGCCGGTAACACTTACGAA
>WSSedL1CaDRAFT_10001581_pt1 | contig 12987 bp, 9 predicted proteins | sample WetSurSL1Cattail_FD_9464 | JGI IMG/M metagenome (IMG submission 9464)
TCGGCGGTACATACGGAAGCATCTGTGGTGGAAGTACTCGGAAGTTTAACCGTCAGATCCAGGGTAGCCGTACTATCACAACCAACTGAATTTGTAAGCTGTTTGTTGTAAGTACCGGTAGCAGTATAATTCGTACCATTCCAAACGTAAGGTAAATCGGATTTACATATCGAAACCGAAGAAGTAGAAGTACTTGAATTTCGAACCGTCAACATTAAAATAGCAACACTATCACATCCAGCCGCATTGATAAAGCTCTTAAAATAGGTGTTCGAAGATGAATAATTGGTTCCATTCCAAACATAAGGTAAATTTGAACTACAAATTGTAGCTACTGTAACAGAACTATTCGAGGCCCTCTCTGCTAATTCCAAAGTAGCAACACTATCACAACCTACAGCATTAACAAGTGTCTTTGTATATGTACCCCCTTTTGAATAACTGACACCATTCCACACATAAGGAAATGCCGAACTACAAATTGAGACGTTAGTGGTAGAGCTAGTCGGTTGTTTTATTGCTAAATTTAAAGTGGCCGTACTATCACAACCCGCAACATTCAAAAAATGTTTTTCATACATTCCGGCAGAATTATAAGCGGTTCCGTTAAAAGTATAAGTATCTCCCGAACAAATAGAGGCATTTGTTGTGGAAGCTGTATTTGCAACGACATTCAAAGCAAATGAAACAGAATCTGTGCAACCATATAAATTGGACACTATATAACGAATAGTACCAACTCCGGCAGACAATGCCGACACTACTCCGGCATTAGAAATTGTTGCAACAGCAGGGTTCGTACTTTTCCATATTCCACCCGAAGTTGCGTTTTGTAGAATTCCCGTTTTGCCTGCACAAATATTCTTATCACCTGTTATAGGATCAATTGCAGCAAGAGAACCAACAGAAATAGTTTTTACAATACTATCAGTACAACCATTAATTGATGTTGCAAGCAGTTTTACCTTATAATTTCCAACAGCATTAAATATTTTAGTATTATTAGCTGTTGAAGAAGAAGTTCCATCTCCAAAATCCCAGAAATAAGTCATTACAGTACCGTCATCAATAGTTGACGTATTTGTAAAGCTAACAGGCTTACTGACACACACAGCAGTATCCGATTTAAAAGAGACAACAGGAACAGGATTGACATTTAAAACGGTATAAGCCGTATCACGACAACCAAAACCTGAATAAGGTACCAAATCAACATTAATTTCCTGGCTACTGGCCGGCGGTGGAGATAAAGTAAGTGTTTGTCCGGTTCCCAATAGTTTTGTATATGAACTATCATACCAGTTATACTCTTCATATCCACTTGGTGCATCAAGAGTTATAGAAGAAGTATTTTTACAATAAGTAATACTTTTAGTTAAGGATGTACAAGTTGAACTTACATCGACATAAGCATATCCAAAATGTTTCCCGCGGGTACAATCTTCAGTGGTAAATTCAAGAATAACAGTATGTCCCGCATAACCTGAAAGATTTATAGTTACGGCTGACCATGGTTTATACAAAACCAAATTATCTACTGTTGATACTTGAAATCCAGGTAAACCTGAAGCTGCTGTAAAATCATAACTAGCACACGATATTATGCTTGAACTATTATTAGCATCATAGACTTTAGCCTGAAACCGTGGCTGTTCATCAAAACTATGATCCGGATCTTGAAACACAACAGCATAGTAATATTCTATTACAAAATTATTTTCACCAGCTGGTATTGTAAAGCTGCAACTCACTTTTTCAGCTTCACTTCCGGTACTATTATTTCCTAATTGAAGTGAATAACTACCTCCACTTGGGCACAAACGAGGAAAATTGCCATATTGATCATTAACAGGCGAAGAAGAAACCGAAATTAACTGATGTCTACCGGGAACTGCTGCAAACGTTGTAGTAGAATTCCATGTGACATAATTGGCTGAGTTTTTTGTTTTTGCTGTTCCTGTATAACATTTCCAATTCGTAAAATCACCTCTTTCAAAATCCAGATTATCAATACATTTCGAAGAAACTGACGACAGAGCCTTTGCTCTCAGAGGAATAGTTACAGTATTATTGGTACTAGCGATAGAAGATGAAACTGTGTCATTAAAATTCACTGCCGGTCCATAGATAGGCACCGCCGATCTTGATTTAAAAGACCAGTATGACTGTCCTAAAATAGTATTAGTAACCAGTAGAAATAATATCAACTTAAATAATTTCATTTAGCTATGTCAACTGCTGACTCATATTTTGAACTCTTTTCATTATTATTTACGATATGAGAAAATCTAGTCATAATGTTTAACACAAAAAAGATATGATAAAAAATCAAGTTCAATCATTAGGTACTTTATGCATTCGTCACTTCTAACCCAAAATTTGCTTCATCCTTGCTCAAATAACTGCCTCTAATCTGCAATCACTACAACCAGATATTGAATTTTCCATATTCTTACAAGAACTCAAACCATGTAAAATTTAACTTTTTAGATTGTAGTAAATAATAATAGGTCACTAAACTGGCTAAGACAAAATTTAAGACTTAAAGACTGCAAATTTCATATAATTAAACTTATTTATGATATTTAGCTTTACAAATAGCATTCCAATTAATCCATTACAAATAGCACAATAAAAAGAAAAGAACAAGCATCTATTAAGACTTTTAAAGACATTCTTTATCGCGAAAAATCAAAAAAAATGAATTCTATATCCATTACTAAGTTAAGTAGAGTAATGTTTTCAAACAAATTTTCGAACAAAATAATTCGAGACATCTCAATTTCTATTATATTGTTTTTTAAAAGTTTAAAGAGAAGGCAATAAAAAAAAGTAGGACAAAGTGAAAAAAAGAAAAAAAAGTGAGGCAAAACCTAGATTTTTCAAGCAATAAAAAAACACAAAATTGAAAATCCTGTATTTTGGGAGAATGACAAAGCAATAAAGTATTTTCCAAACTATATTGTGAATTTTACAGAGAAAAAGAGCAAAAAAAACGCCTGATAAAAATTACCAGGCGGAGTCATAAATATTACAACTGCGAACTACTATTCAACATTAATGCTGGACGCTCCCTTATCTGTTTTTGTAACTTTTTTGGGACTTCCTTTACAATCAATTTCACTGGCACCGTAAGCTTCTGCATTGAGCGACTCAGTTGCATATAGCCTCGCATGACTAGCACCCGATACATAAACTTCAGCCCTTTTAGCAATAAGATCTATTGCATTTACCTCACTTGCACCAAGCCCAGAAATCTTCAATGCGTCGGAAGTTCCTTTCAAATCAACCTTTGATGCTCCTTTTAAATCCAGTTTAAATAAGCCAGCCACTTTCACATTCAAATCAGCTTCACTGGCGCCAAGAAGTTCAAGGGTAAACTCCGATACAACAAGCTGTGATTTGCTTTTTATATTACAAGCACCCTTTGCAATAATACTATTAATTGAATCGGATGGAACTACTACTTTAATTGTCTTGTTGAAAAACGACTCTTCAGAATAAATGTGTAAAACACCATTTTCAACTTTAGTGATTACTTTTGGCATAAAATCTCTGGGACATGAAATTATAATTCCCTGCGTAGAATCTTTTAATGTCAACTCTATATTTCCAGACACTTCAACTGTATGAAAAGGCTCACTCTTACGAATTTCATCAACAAAAGGTTTATTATCATCACTCCAGTTAGTAGAAAAAAGATTTCCGCCATGATTATGCAAGCGAATAAACGTGCCCGCTCCCACGCTATAAAACATAAACATACCAGCTAGCCATAGAATAAGAACAACCCATGATGCCGTACGCGGAGTATCATGACGTCCTGACACCAAACGAATCGCCCAATAAATCAGTAAAAAGATAGGACACCCTACAACTAAAATCAACGAAATTATAAGCAGAACCAGTTTGTCTGGAGAGAAAGCAGACCAGTTTGAAATAACATCCGGAGCAAATCCATTAATCACAGAGGGCTCAAAAATAAGGAAGAAAAGCAATAAAATTAATGATCCAACTAAAACGATGCCAACAAGGCCAATAACTGCACCGATAAATCCAAATAGAATCTTAGCACACCACCGCAATACTTCAAGAATCCTTTCGCCTACACTAGAAGCTGATTGTTTAAACTTATCACTTTCCACATAATTCTTCACATTATTTATTTCCGTCTTTATATTCTCCACAGTAACATCTTCTCCCTGCATCTCAAGCCTTTGAGATGCGGTCAATGCAGCAGGTGCAACAAACCATACCACCAAATAAATCGGAATAACAGCCCCTACACCTAAAAATACAAGAACAGCCAGAATAATACGTACTAAAGTGACATCCAGATTAAAATACGCAGCCAACCCACCAGCTATTCCACCTAAAATTGCATTTTCGGGATCACGGTAAAACCGACGAGATTTGGATTGTTTTTTCTCATTTTTTGGCGGATTCTGTTCCTCCTCTTCCTCATCAGCATATTGATTCGGATTGCCCATAATTTCAATTATATCATGAACATCAGTCACATTAACCACATTTTTATTTTTTTGTAAACGTTCGCTAAAAAGCTCGGCAATGCGAGCCTCAACATCGGTCATTATTTCCCGTCTCTCATCTTCCGCCTGAAAATGGTCGGCTATTTCATGAAGATAGGTCTGAAGCATTTCATATGCGTCATCGTCTATATGAAAAACAATATTATTCAAATTTACAGTTAACGTTTTCTTCATAATCTATATATATTTATTTGAAAGTTTGATGATTCTCAAAAGAGATATCCAAAGATACTATATTATTTACATTTACACACAACAGATTAAAACAATCATTATGCCTCTTTAATCTTTCTGACCACATCATTAATTTCCTCCCAGGCTTTTTCCAGCTCATCTAAAAACAACGACCCTTTATCTGTCATTTCATAATATTTTCGGGGAGGTCCTTGTGTGGACTCCTCCCAACGATAATCCAGTAATTCGCTATTTTTCAATCTGGTTAGTAGTGGATACAAAGTTCCTTCAACAACAATTAGTTTTGCGTCTTTCAATTCGGCAATAATATCCGAAGTGTAGGCAGACTTTTTCTTCAGAATAAGCAGAATGCAATATTCTAAGTATCCCTTTCGCATTTGCGATTTAATATTATCTGCATTCATGTTTTTTAGTTTATTATTTGGTATCACATTAACTTCCCATCGGGCATTATACAATCAATAGTAGCCCTGATTCATATCCAGGTTTCAACTCTCTCTCGCCTCAATACTCCCTTTGAATCTATTTCAATAATTCCAGCAGTTTAATCCGAAAAAAATACTCATATTTAGCCTGAGCTTGTTCTCCCAATACTTGCGTTAAATTGCTTTTAGCCTGATACAATTCGTATAGTGTAGCCCTCCCAGCTTCGTATTTCTGATTGGCAAACCGATAAGCTTCCCGACTCGCAATTTCGGATTTATTAGCCGCATCCCAGCGACTTTTAGCTCCCAATGCATTATAATACGCCTGTTGAATGGATTTTTTCAGTTCCAATTTTGCATTATTCACTGCAATCACACTGCTTTGCACTCCCAACTGAGCTGTACGAACACTGTTCCGTGTTGCAAATTTATTAAAAATAGGAATCTGAAGATTTAATCCGACAGATGTACTCATATTATCACTAAATTGTTGCCCAAAACTATTATTTTGCGCATGGGCTATGTTATAATAGTTTGTGCCATAATTTACTCCAAAGGACAGAGTTGGATAATAGGCACTCTTAGCTATCAATACATTATATTTGCTACTTTCTAAACGAAATTCTGCTCCTTTTATTTCTGCACGGTGCGTCAATGCACTTTTAAACACTTCGTCAGCCGAAAGAAAATGCAAATCGGATTCTGACAAATTTTCAGGAGCTACAATATCAAGGTTTTCAAAATGATCAAGTTCCAAAAACTGAGCCAAATCAAGTAATGACAGATTCAATGTGTTTTTTGCTTGCATCTGACTTAACTCTTCCTTTGATTGTTGTGCCACCAGATCGTACATTTCGCCCTCTGCCATTTTGCCTGAAGCAACCAATGCCTTACGTTGTTCTATCTTGGTTTCTGTCAATTCTAATTGATCAGTTGCAATTTGCAACAATTCTCGATTCAATAATATTTGCAAAAAACCAGCTGCAACATTGGTAGTAATATCTTGCTTGATTTTTTCCAGATCAGCATCCGAAGCATGCATATCAGCTTTAGCAGCATCAATATTATACTTCATTTTCAATCCATCGAACAAAGTTACACCAGTTGACAACCCTACTGACATTTGTGAAGAGTTTGTACTCTCATAAGTATTATTCGAAGTCAAAGAACGACCAAAGTACCAATTTTGGCTCGCGGAAGCATTTAAATTTGGCAACAAATTTTTACGTGCCTGATCATAGGCAATCTCCTTTGTTTTTTTTGTCAATGCTTGTTGTTTTACATTCCGGTTGTTTGCCAATGCTGTATCAACACATTGTTGAAGTGTCCAGGGCTTTTGAGCACTTGCCAGCAAAGAGACCAACAATGCCCCCATTATCATATATATTTTTGTTTTCATTCTTGTAGATAAAGTTGATTACTTAATTAGCATATCAGTCGATTACTTCTTATCATCCGGTTTCTTCTCTTCTTTCTTTTCCAGAATTTCAGTTCCACGAATCTTATCTTTAAGTGTCAAACCACTCTTCACTTCTATCCTGACACCATCCGACAAACCAATCTGAATCCGCTTTTTCGTGAAAGTCTGAGGTTCTTTAGTCTTCAACACGTATACAAAAGCCGTATCTCCACCAAACTCAATGCAACTTTCAGGAATGGTAATAACAGATTCCGATTTAGAAAAAACGATTTCGGCATTAGCACTATAACCGGCCCGAATAAAAACTCCTTTAGGCACTTTCACCGCCGCTTTCATTTCGAACATAATCGCCCCGTTCTCTTCTTTTCCTTTAGGAGAAACATACTCCAGTTTAGCTGTAAGCTTCTGATCCTGCATAGCTCCTACTGTGATGTCCATAGGCATACCTACTTTAATCTTACCCACTTCCGTTTCATCCAGTTTTCCAACAAAAAGCATATCACTCATATTGGCAACCGACGCTATCGTTGTTCCATCGTTAAAATTATTCGACTGAATTACCGAGTTTCCAACTTTAATAGGCACATCCAAAATGGTTCCGGTCACTGTGGAACGCACCAGAGTATTACTGAATTGTGATTTATTGCTTGTGATACCATCTCGGGTCAGGCTCAAATTATCTTTTGCCGCTTTCAGTTCTTCTTTATCATTTTTATATTGCAACTCCGTTTTTTCAAACTCTTCTTTCGATATTACTTTGTCGGCATACAATTTTTTGTCACGCAAATAATTCTTTGTTGTCTGATCCAACGCTATCTGAGCACGCGACACACGCGACTCGGCACTATTAAGACTAACCATATCAGGAACAACCTTAATCTTTGCAATCACATCACCGGCTTTTACCAGATCACCGGCAGATTTATATAATTCAGCAATTATACCCGACATTTGCGGCTTAATCAAAATTTCATTCCTCGGATCTATTTTTCCGGTAGCTACCGTTCGTTTATCAATATCACCTATCGTAACATTCTCGATTGTGTATTTTTTCACTTTAGGACGAGATTTCTGCCATAAAAACCAGAATGTCCAAAGTACACCTACGGCCAGAATAACCAGCAAAGCAATTTTCAAAATCTTTTTCATAATGTTTTGTAGTTGTAATAACCCCTACCTCCTTTAGGAGAGAAATGGATTAGTTCGTTATTTGATTGTTTTTATTTTTTTATTGACTAATAAATTCGTAACAGAAGTCAGCTATAATATTTAACGAGTCATCTCCGGAAAACGAAATGCAGATAAACTGTCTGGTAACTCGTAACTATTTACTTGTAACTACTTATTATTCTTCGCGTATTGCCTCTATCGGTTTTATATTCATGGCTCTGTTAGCGGGTATAAATCCGGCCAGCGTACCGATGATCAACAAAATAAACATAGCTCCGATAGCAACGCTGAAACTAATCTGAGGATCTTTGAAAAACTGGTCACCATGACTGAGTGCCATACCCACCAGTGAAAGTAGTCCGACTCCAAACATTAATCCGGCAATTCCGGCAATCAATGTCAATACAATACTCTCGCTCAATATCTGAACAATAATATCGCGGGGCGTTGCTCCCAGTGCCCGCCGAATTCCGATTTCCTTAGTTCGTTCACGCACGGTTACCAGCATGATGTTACTTACTCCCACCGCTCCGGCAAATAGAGTTCCCAGACCTACCACCCAGATTAATGTGGCAATGCCGATACCCAGATATAAAAACATATTAAACTCATCTTCGATATTAAAACCACCCACAGCTTTTTTATCGAGTGGCGAAATACTATGTTTCTCCGCTAAAACTTTATGCACTTTATCTTCTACCACTTTTACTTTGATTCCCGGTTTCGTAGTTATGGCCATAAAATGAATGATTTTGCCCTGATTGAATGCCTGCTGCATAGTACTGAACGGAAGGACAACAGACTCTTCGGCATTGCCACCTATATTAATGCTCGATGTATGCCGGGCAACTCCGACTACCTGAAAATAAATTCCATTTACCTTGATATTTTTACCCAGCGGATTTTCATCTTTAGGGAAAAGGACTTCATAAACACGTTCGCCAATAACGCAGACTTTTCGCTTTTCTACAATATCAATATCATTTACATACCGTCCATACACCATTTTACTGGCATCAATTTCGTTATATGACGGATAACTGCCTTTTATATTATAACTTCCAGCCTTATCATTGCGTGTTACATTGTTGGTACTTCCACCGCCGCCGAAAAGTACGGGAGCAAGATACTGTATTTCGGGAACTTTACTCAGAATCAAAGGAATATCCTCATTTTCCATATTCCAGGTTCGCCCTTTTTTGAACCCTTTATATGGTTCCGAGGTTTGATCAGCATAAACAAAGCAAGAGTTGGTTGCAAAGCCTTCGATCTGAGAACTCATTCCTCGTTGAAGTGCCACACCGGCACCCACCATAACTACCAACATGAACATTCCCCAGAAAACACCGAATGCCGTCAAAACACTCCGCGATTTATTATGTGTTATGGTAAACCATATTTCCTGCCAACGATCTAGATCAAACATACTATTAGTTCTTAGTTACGAGTTACAGGTTACCAGATAGCATCCATGCAACAACTATTTTTAATTAAATTACTATTAACTCTATACGTTCTCAACGTAAGTTTATTCTTCCCGCATTGCCTCTATCGGTTTAATCCTTACCGCCCTGCGAGCGGGCATATATCCGGCAATTACACCCGAAAGGATCAAGATTCCGGTGGAGATCAACACATAAGATAACTCAACCGTAGGATTTTTAAATACCGACATGCCATCACCTCCACCGGCTGCCGATTTTTCCATGATGAAATTCACCAATTCAGTTAAACCTATTCCCATCATCATGCCCACATAACCAAAAACGGTGGTAATTAAGATAGCTTCTACAATTACCGATTGTAATATAGTAGCGGGTGGAGCACCAATAGCCTTACGGATACCAATCTCCCGGGTACGCTCTTTTACCGAAACCAACATGATATTACTGACTCCCACAATACCAGCTATCAGGGTGAAAATTCCTATTACAGCCACAAAGATGGTAATGCCATTAAAGATTTTCATGGTTTCAATATAATCACGCTGCGAGTTCCGCACCCACAAAGCCTGCGTATCATTAAGGTCGAAATGCAGACTTTTCGACATGGTTTTCTTCAATTTATCATTAAATACATCATTGGATTCTTTGGTTTCCAACCCTTTGACCGCCATAGCCACACTGTAAAATTTCAAGTCGGGATTAAAGATATATTGCGCTGTTGTAAAAGGAATATAAGCCGAAGGATCACCCCAACGTTCCTTCTTGGAATTGACACCAATTACCTGAAACATGACCGCACCAACCTGAACATATTTGCCCATAGCCGATTTACCTTTAAAAAGTACTTCTTCTATCTTCTTATCAATTACAATAACCTTATTGCTCGATTTCATATCCAAGGTGTTCAGAAAGCGACCGGCATTCGGCTCAAATTTAAGGTTGAATATCTGGCTATATATCGGGTTTACCCCTTTTATACTATAGCTGCCGTATTCATTATTATAAGTGATGGTCAGCTGCTTTTGTATCACACCGGTTTCACCGGCCGCTTCCTTCAGATTGTCATGCACATCGGTAAGTTGTTTTTCCGAAAAATTAAGCGTCCTCCCACTTTTCAGTCCCTGATACGGAAGCGATGAAGTGCCCGACCACATCTGTACCGTATTGGAAGCTCTGTCACTAAAATTAGAAGTAACACCGTTTTTTAATCCGTTGCCGGCACCAAGCAAAACAATCAGAATAAATATGCCCCACGACACCGAAAGCCCCGTCAGAACCGTACGCAACTTATTGTGCTTTAAGCTGGCTATTATTTCTTCTATGGTATTAATTGTAAACATATTTTTATTCGTAAGTTATGGAATTGTATAATGATCAGAATCATTTTTTCTCAATAGTTTCAATCAGTCCGTCCTTTATGTGGATGATGGAATTTGTCTCGTCGGCAACCGACTTCTCGTGCGTTACAATAATAGTCGTTAAGCCATTTGCGTTTAGTTCACCCAGCAGTTTCATCACTTCCACCGTGGTTACACTATCCAATGCCCCGGTAGGTTCATCGGCCAACAAAACCTTAGGCTTCGAAATGATAGCACGAGCTATAGCTACACGTTGTTTCTGTCCCCCAGACATTTCATTCGGCATGTGGTATGCCCAATCTTTCAATCCCATTTGATCCAAATATTCCATCGCCATAATGTTACGTTTCTTGCGACTTACATTTTTATAGTAAAGCGGCAAGGCAACATTCTCCAGCGCATTTTTAAAATTGATCAGATTAAACGACTGAAATACAAAACCTATCAATTCGTTGCGATATACGGCCGCCTGTTTCTCCGACAAATCTTTAATAAGGGTATTATTCAAATAATAATCACCCGTATCATAATTATCCAGAATACCCAGAATATTCAACAAGGTAGATTTTCCGGAACCGGAAGCACCCATAATAGAAACATACTCACCCTGAGCTACGTGTAAATCTATTCCTTTAAGAACATGCAGGGAAGCCTGTCCCATGTCGTAGGTTTTGTTGATGTTTTGAAGTGTAATCATTCTTATTTTATAAGTTTGAAAAAGTTGAAAGTCTAAAAGTTTCTGAATCTTGATTATGATTCTGTGCTATCACTATCCTATTGTAAACGACAGACTACGATCAATCACGATGCAAATATATGGGCTTTTATAGTACTATGCAATACATAGTACTATAAAAGTAAGACAATCTTTAAACTCCATACAATTAATTATTTTATTCTTAGACGTATAGAGTTATAAAAAAAGATTCACGCTTAACATTATTTAAGAAGTTCAACTATTCAAGAGTAGACTAAAGAATATTAAACAGGCACTACATGACACCGACTGTAGTTATTCAAAAGACTTTTTTGCCAATAGTTTTATGGGGGTGCATCGTTCTATCAGAGTTCTGTCATCAGTAATTATCTCTGCTGTACCGGTCATTTCTCCCGAAAATTTCAACTCTCTATTTACAGTTGAATGTAATCCTTTCGGGAAATCGACTTCCACGGAATAATAATCATTATTTGATATTAAGGAGATATCCTTTGTTTTGGCCTGTAAGAACCCGTATTCCAGATAAGGATAACCTGAAACTTTAATATTTACTTTCTGCCCGACATGAACCTTTCCCGATCCGGAGGCAGGAACCTTTATCTTTCCAATCAGTTGCCCCGGTTTTCGTGAAACAATAGCAAAGACCTTATCACCTGAGGTTATAAATTGATTTCGTTTCCAAAAAGTATTGAAAGTAACAACTCCCGATTGCGGAGCTATCAATAAATAGCTTTGTTGCCAGGTTTCAATAGCAGCTATTAATTCCCGTTGGGATGATTTCAATTCTGAGAATAGCTGATGTTTCTCTTGCAGGTATTGCAATGAAAGCTTATTTACAGATTCTTTCATTTGCAAGAACTCTACGTTTTGTAATGAAATAGATGTTTTAAGCTGGAGCAAATCCTGTTGTTTATTCAAATAAGTTTGCTCGGCCGTTTCCATATCGGATACCGAAATTATTTTCTGCCCAAACAGCAGTTTATCCCTTTCATACGCCGACTTTGCAATAACCAGTTCATGTTTTTTCATTTCCAACTGTTTTTGCAGGTTGGAGGCATAAACCGTTCGGTTTACTATTTGTTTTTGCACAGAGCTTTTTTCCTGAGTGGTCAGATTCAGAGTCAAAAAATTATCGTAGTTCATGGCTGCCTTGGTAAAAGCGGAGAAATTGGATTGCAAAGTTCCCAATTCAAATGACCTGAGTACTAACTCCCGGGGAATACTAAAGGTCTGATCATTCACAATCACTTGCGAAAGGAGTCGATCTACCTGCTGTACATCGGTGGTTACTGCCGAATTATCAATGACAGCTAACACATCACCCAGATGAACATCCTGTTTATCGGAGCATAACAGTTCTTTTATTTTTCCGGTAGATTTGGCAACAAGCCACACCGGCGGATTTTCGGTAGTAATAACCACATCGCCCGATACCACATCGGGATACCGGAAAAAGAAACTACCGATAAACAAGATGACCATTACCCCACAAATAACAGATATTCCATACCTGATAAGTGCATGCGGCGGACGGGATAATATTTCCTGCACTTCCTCACTACGTAATTCTATTTTATCCGATTCTTCCATTTACCTCTTTAATTATCACATTACCATATCATCACATCATCACATCATCACATCATCACATCATCACATCATCACATCATCACATCATCACATCATCACATCATCACATCATCACA
>WSSedL1CaDRAFT_10001582_pt1 | contig 12985 bp, 13 predicted proteins | sample WetSurSL1Cattail_FD_9464 | JGI IMG/M metagenome (IMG submission 9464)
CGAAAAATACGAAACTATTTTCTTGAACGCAGAGGAAATATGGAATGGCACAGCACCTGGGAAACTTCACGGATACTCGAAACTATTCTGCCCGACATTATCCGCGAAAAGGAATACAACCTCAAGCCACAGTTAATTGTAAATGGCGATTTTAGTGACACCGTCAATAAATTTCCGTATACCCGCAAGCTTACAGGTATTAAAACCCTCACCGTGAAAAAATCAACAAAAGCACCGGTTTATTTTACGGCTTATCAGCAATTTTTTAATCCAAATCCTGAAAAAGTTTCTAAGGATTTTATAGTTACCTCCAGTTTTATTGAAGCCGACTCTGTATTAAAAGCCGGGAAGCCTGCAAAACTTCAGGTTAAAGTTGCAGTAAAAAAAGCTTCGGAATATGTAATGATTGAAATACCCATACCGGCAGGTTGTTCATACCAAAGCAAAAATAACTTTGTGTATGGCGAAGATTACAGAGAATATTTTAAAAATAAAGTCTGTATTTATTGTTCCCGATTAGGTCAACGGGAATACACGTTTGAAGTAGACCTTTTACCCCGTTTTAACGGAACTTATCACCTCAATCCGGCTAAAGCAGAATTAATGTACTTTCCGGTATTTTATGGAAGAGAAGGGATGAAAAAGGTAAGTATAGAGTAAAAAATGCAGATTTTTTGATGTATAAATAAATTGTTATAATTTTGAATTTCATTAAATGTATAATATAATGACCTATAATGTAATAGATATTGCAAATAAAATACTGGCCAAAGCTTCTATTTCTGAATTTGAAGATTTGATTTGTAATCTGAAATTACAGAAGATGCTTTATTATATGCAGGGTTTTCATTTAGCTTACTTTGAAAAACCATTATTTGATGATGAAATTGAAGCATGGATGTATGGTCCGGTTATTCCAAAGGTTTATGAAACATTTAAATCTAATGGAAACTCAGGTATTAAATTCACAGGAGAGGTTATTAATTTGACCGAAAAAGAAGAAAGTTTATTTAATGAAGTTTATAGGGTGTATGGTGCATATTCTGCAGTAGGATTAATGAATTTAACTCACTCTGAAATGCCTTGGAAATCCACACCAACGGGTATAGGTAGCATTATAGGCAAAGACAAAATGATGACCTATTTTAAAAAACGCCTGAAATGAAAAAAAGGCTAAATAAATCAATTAAAATAAAAAATGTAAAAAACAATAATAATATTGATAAGAATATAATTTTTGAAGAAGATTATCCTGTTTTTTGTTTCAAATTTTTAAATGATGCTTCATTCAAAGAGTGTAAGAAAGCAGATTTTTTTATTGAATTTTTATTACGATTAAAAAAATTATCGGAACTGGGTTGGAAAGAAATCAGACAGTCTCAGCGCCATAGTTTTGGAATGGAAAAAATACCTATTGAAAAAATCCATCCTCAACTACCCTCTTGTATAACCCCTGAAGTTACACATTTGCATGTATTTAGGGCAACCGGAAATAATTTGCCTTTTGTAGGCATAGAGATTCAGAAGGTATTCAGAGTTTTATTTATAGAAACCACATTTGGAGATATTTATGACCATAGCTAATAAGTTTTTTTTCATTTCAAATTATAATATTTTAGCCTAAATAAGCTCTAACTGTTTAAAAAAATATGACTGAATTCTAAAATAATTTTCAAAAACATTAGTTATTTCCGGATAATATCTATCTGGCCACTTGGTCCAACTTTAATAATCTGCGAGGCAACGCGCTTGGTGCGGTCGTCCTGTCTCCATTCCACAATATAATCGACTCCTTGTTTGATTTCCTCAGTAATATCGTCAAAAATAGCAGGAGCTGCATGTCCACTGATATTGGCTGATGTAGATACAATAGGTTTGTTAAAACGCCCAATCAGTTTTTGGCAAAATTCATCCATGGCAACACGGATGCCAATAGTGCCGTCTGGTGCGATAAGATTAGCCGCCAGATTTATAGCTCCCGGATAAATAATAGTCATGGGTTGATCATTAACATCTATAAGCTGCCAGGCCATTTCGGGTACTTCTTTCACATACCGGCTTATTCTACCGGGTAAATCTACCAATACCAGCATACTTTTAGTTTCCACACGTTGCTTTAATTCGTAAACCTTTTTTACGGCTTCGGCATTGGTAGCATCACAACCAAGTCCCCAAATGGTATCGGTTGGATAAAGTATAATCCCTCCTTTTCGTAAAGCTTCTGCTGCCTGTTTTAAATCTTTGTCCATATTTAATATATTGTCGCAAGTCGTTAGTATCTAGTATCTGGTAAATTTATAACGACTTACGACTTGGTACTTACTACTGCAAAATCAAATCTTATTAATTCCATCAAAATCGAGTGTGGCAAATAAATCGCTGATTGTTTCGGCGCGACGGATTTGCAGCACTTCGCCATTCTCTCTGAGTAAAAGTTCGGCAGATCTTAATTTACCATTGTAATTGAATCCCATGGCATGACCGTGAGCTCCAGCATCGTGAATGACAACCAAATCGCCCTTTTCGAGTTGTGGAAGCAGTCGGTTAATGGCAAACTTGTCATTATTTTCGCACAAAGAGCCGGTTACATCATAAACCGTTTCGTGAGGCAGACTGCCTTTTCCTACCACCGAAATATGATGATAAGCACCGTATAAGGCAGGTCTCATCAGGTTTGCCATACAAGCATCCAAACCGGCATATTTCTTATATGTACTTTTTATATGAAGCACTTTAGATACCAGATAACCATAAGGTCCGGTTATAGCCCTGCCCGATTCAAAAAATACTTTTAGAGGCTGTAATCCGCTGCTTTCAATGATATCCCTGTAAAGCTTATGGATGCCATTGCTCATTACTTCAAGGTTAACCGGTGTTTGTTCCGGACGATAAGGAATTCCAATACCGCCGCCCAAATTGGCAAATTCAAATTTGATATTCAGTTTCTGTGAAAGCTCAACGATTAACTCAAAAACAATTTCGGCAGTTTCAATAAAATAATTAGGATCCAATTCGTTAGAAGCTACCATAGTATGAAGCCCAAAACGTTTAACGCCTTTGTCCCTTAAAATTTTATATCCTTCAAAAAGCTGTTCGCGGGTAAAGCCGTATTTAGCTTCTTCGGGCTGACCGATAATTACATTACCTTCCTTTAATGATCCCGGATTATAGCGAAAACAAATTAGCTCAGGTAATCCGGCAGTTTTTTCAAGGAAATCGATGTGCGAAATGTCATCAAGATTGATAATAGCACCCAATTCGCGTGCTTTAATAAATTCTTCCGCCGGTGTATCGTTAGAAGTAAACATAATATTTTCACCTCTTAAACCAACTTTTTCGGCTATTTCAAGTTCAGCCATTGAACTACAGTCGATACCCAGACCTTCATCTTTCAGAATCTTCATAATATAAGGATTGGGGCATGCTTTTATAGCATAATATTCTTTAAACCCTTCGTTCCAGTTAAAGGCTCCTGTAAACTTCCTTGCATATTCACGTATTCCCTTTTCGTCGTAAATATGAAACGGAGTTGGATATTTTTCGGTAATTTTCTCCAACTGTTCTCTGGTGAAAGGTATCTTCTTTCCAATCATTTCCTTATTATTTAAGATTCCTAATAAATTTTCACTTTTCAATTTCTCTTCTTCATTCTAAAAAAGCCGGTTTTTGAAAAATATTTTCAAAATACAAGACTTAAAGACAAAGAAAATATCTTTTTTTTGATTAAACAAAGAATAATTCAGGACTTAAAGTTCCAAAACAAATTTCCCGAACTTCTCCGGTCATCCTGATATGAAAATCGGGTTGAATTTCAATTTTAAGTATTCCCCCGGGCATTTTGATAGTGACATCAGCATCTATCAGTCCCTTTTTATATAAGGCAGAAGCTACAGCTGATGACGAACTTCCGGAAGCTAAAGTATATCCGGCTCCTCGTTCCCAAATTAATATTTCAACCTCTTTGCGCGATATCACCTTCGCAAACTGGGTATTGATGCGATTGGGAAACATAGGGTGATTTTCGATCAATGGCCCAAAGTTCATTACCTCATTAAGGTCGAGAGTGTCCTTTAGGATCACGCAATGCGGATTCCCAACAGAAACACAATGTGCCAGAAAATCTTTACCGCCAACATTTAGTATTTCACCAAAAAACATCTCCTTTTCAGTTTTCACCGGAATATCTGCGGCTTTAAAAATAGCGGTCCCCATGTCTACTTTTATGATAAAAGCTTTACCTTGACGCTCTTCGATAACTTCGGCCTTAACCAATCCTCCAAGAGTATCAATGGTAAATGATTTACTGCGTGTAAACCCATAATCATAAAGGTATTTAGAAAAAATGCGAATACCGTTACCGCTCTTTTCAGCTTCTGAGCCATCCGGGTTAAAAATACGAACTCCAAAATCTGCGTTAACAGCCGGAACTTTAAGTAATATTCCATCTGACCCAACGCCATAATGCACATTGCACAACTTTTGGATGAGCTCGTTGGTAAGCTCAAAATTAATATGTTGTTGGTCCAGAACAATATACTCGTTTCCTAAACCATGGGTTTTTACAAAAAAATTTGTAGTCATTGATATACAGGATTTATTCCTTCAAAGATACAGCATTCCTTTTTGGGATTTAACGTTTAAACAAATTTTTATAGTTTTGGTTTATTAAACAATAAGTTTAAACCCTTTCCCGTGAACATTGAGAATTTCAATTGAAGGCTCGTCTTTAAGATATTTACGTAATTTAGTAATGTAAACGTCCATGCTACGGGCATTGAAATAACTATCGTCGGCCCAGATTGATTTCAGTGCATAATTACGTTCCAGAACTTCATTTATATTGTCGCACAATAATTTAAGAAGTTCTGACTCCTTTGTAGTCAATTTATGGGTATTATCCGGAGCTATTAATGCCTGTTTCTGAAAATCGAAAGTGTATTTCCCAAGTGTATAAACATTTTGAGGCGATAACTTGCTCTCGGCTTTTGTTCTGCGTAAAATAGCTTCAATACGGAACAAAAGTTCTTCCATACTAAAAGGTTTGGTGATATAATCGTCACCTCCAAGCTTAAATCCCTGAAGTATATCGTCTTTCATGGATTTGGCAGTAAGAAATATAATGGGAATATCCTTATTGATAGCTCTAATCTCTTTAGCTACAGTAAAGCCATCCTTAATGGGCATCATTACATCTAGGATACACAGATCGTAAAAATTTTTCTGAAAGCTTTTAAAAGCCTTGTCTCCATCGGGTAACAAATCGGTTTCGAAACTTTTTGCCAAAAGATATTCTTTTAACAACAAACCCAGGTTTTCATCATCTTCAGCCAGGAGTATCCTGATATTGTTATTCATAGCTTAAAAGTTTTAATTATATTCTTTAACTACAGGTATCATAATTTCAAAAGTGGTGCCTACATTAAATTCGCTATCCACAGATATTTTACCTCCGTGTTCTTCCACAATTTTTTTTACATAGCTCAGACCAAGTCCAAAACCTTTAACATTATGGATGTTTCCGGTAGGAACNCGGTAAAATTTTTCGAATACCTTTTTCAGGTTTTCTTTTTTAATGCCTATGCCGTTGTCTTCAACTTTAATTATAATACTATCCTTTTTATTATAAGTTGAAACAGTTATAGTTAACTGCTCACGACTATATTTAATGGCATTATCAAGCAAGTTAAGCAAAACATTGGCAAAATGAACTTCGTCAACATTCGCTAGAGAAAATTCAGCATCCAGATTTTTAATAATCACCCCGTTACGATTCTTAACCTGTATAATAAAATTTTTTACAACATTATTGATAAGTTCGTTAACATCGAGCTTCCGGATTTTAAGTGTAATTCGTCCTTTTTCAAAGATGGCAGTTTGCAGAACCTTCTCCACTTGGAAACTCAAACGTTTGCTTTCGTCTAAGATAACTTTTGAAAGATGCTCTATATTCTTAGACGCATTGGGAATACTTGGATCGTGTAACATTTGGGATGCCAGTGATATCGTTGATATGGGCGTTTTTAGCTCATGGGTCATATTATTAACAAAATCGTTCCGTATTTCGGACACCCTTTTTTGACTGTAAATAAAGAATAACGTATAACCAAAGGCAAAAAGGATAACCAGGGTCAACAATACCGCGGAGAAAGTCATTACACCCAAAGAATGACGCAAATAAGCCTTTTGCCCGGGAAAATACAATACCAGGTAATTGGAAAACGGAAATGATGAAGTTGGCGCAATAAGGCCGGCAAAAAGAAGGTTATTGGTTTCTCTGCGGAACGAATCGGAATGCATAGTAATATTCCGGTGATCATCCAAAACGGCATATTCGAAATTAAGACTGATACCATTTTTATGCAACTGGTCAGACATCAACAGCTTAATAGAATCATTAGAAACCATTTGGGGAAAATCATTGATATCAGCTCCGCCAAAATCAGACTTATAATTATTTAACACTTTACTGGTACCCGAACTGTGTTTATGGCGGACTTTAACTCTTTTGCCACCGCTAACCGTGTATTGAATATATTCACTGTTGTAAGTGACAGAGTCTAAAAGTAAACCGCTTTCTGCTTCAATTTGTATTTGAGATTGAACATTTTCTTCATCATTTGGGGAATGCTCTTCATAAACAAACTGAATAGATTGTCTTCCGGAATTATTAGAAGTTTTAGACGAATTCTGAGTTTTATTATCACCGGTTTCTGGCGTTCCCCTACCCGATGCCATATTGTCTAATTCATATATTTTATTAACCCTTAACTGGTTTACAACATTTGTAACAGAATTGTTTACTAACTGTTTAAATTGCTGTTCTTTCAGTTCGTGAGCATTTTTAAGCCAGAATCCCTGAATGGTGATAAGACCTAAAATGGCAACCCCGATAATGGAAATTAATATGGTAATTTTTGTTTTTTTCATCGTGCAACAAAGATAACAATTGCAACAATTTTATAATTATTGATTTAACAATCTTTAACAATCGTTAATACTCGTTAACTAAATTTCGATGTATGTTTGTATCGTAAACAAGAACAAAGACTTTTCATAGATAAATTATAGTTTTACATAGGTGTAGTAGTTAATATGATTTAGGTTTAGTTAGTCTATAAAAAGGTTGCCGTGAGGTAACCTTTTTATTTTATACGCGAAACCGATTTAAGGATGTCCGTGTTAATAAGAATAGCCATGGATATGAAAGGAATAGTCCGGATACTTCTGATAAACGCCTCATCCGGCATAAAATCGCCTGATTTTTCCAATGTTAGAATAAAATCAATATTTTTTAATTCTTCAAAGAGAAATCCGTTGTCGCAACGGTTTGAAATTAATCGGCAAAAGGGGAAATTGTTGGTTTCCTGACTGTAATACATCGAAAATTCCTGAGTAACATCAAGACGTTTGTTTACAGACGAAAGGTAATCGGATTTTATAAAATTAAAACCCAGGGAAGTATTAAGAGCCCACGAAATTCTGTAATCATTCTCATACGATGCTATCCCGATTAAGAAAAAACCGGGAACACTATCCTGAGTAAGTTTATGAACAGATTTGGTGCTCATAACAAAATTAAGTTAAGTATTTGAAGTAAACTCCTCTTCTACAATTTGAAAGTCGGGTGAAGATACGGAAATATAAGCTTGTTCGGCAGCATTTTGTTCAGCGTCCTTTTTAGACTTACCAACACCATGTCCCAAATCATTAAACTGTGTTCTCACAGTAGCAACAAAATGTGGGGCTTGCTCAATATTTTTATATTCTTCGTGGGTTTCGATGGTTATTACCACTTTATTTTTTTGTCCCCATTCAATAATCCTGCTTTTAAAGTCCGATTCTTTCTGAAGAAGTTCTTCAATATCAATATAATTTCGCAAAATGAAATTGGTGATGTAGCGTCTGGTAAAGTTATATCCTTTATCGAGATAAACGGCACCAATAAAAGCTTCAAAAGCATCTCCAAAAATATTTTTTTTATGAATATTTTTATGCGTATTGGAAACTACAAAATAATCGAGGCCCAGGTTTCGGGAAATTAAGTCGAGATTGGAACGTTTTACGATTTTAGATCGCATCTGGGTAAGAAACCCTTCTTTTTTCCGGGGAAATTTTTTGAAGAGATAATCGGCTACAACAGCGTCGAGGATAGCATCACCGAGAAACTCTAACCGTTCGTTGTTGATTATCGAACCATCGGTAAAAGTTACCGAGGCAGAACGGTGCAAAAATGCAATCTCGTAAAGTTTAAGCTTTCCGGGATTGATTTTTAACTGACTTTGTAAAAGCAAATAAAACTTCTTATTGTTGCAAATAAGAAGTTTTATGGGATTAATAAAATGATGTATCAATTACAATCCAAATTTTTTCAAGACAACACAAGTGTTATGTCCACCAAAACCAAAAGTGTTACTGATTGCATAATTTACAGTACGTTTCTGAGGAGTACCAAAAGTAAGATTCAATTGGCTATCAATACCAGGATCGTCGGTAAAATGGTTTATGGTAGGTGGTACAATATTATTTTGAACAGCAAGTATTGAGGCAATCGCTTCAACAGCACCTGCAGCTCCTAATAAGTGACCAGTCATTGACTTTGTAGAACTAATGTTCATTTTATAGGCCTGGTCGCCAAAAACTTTTTTAATGGCTTTAATCTCAGCTACATCTCCAAGAGGAGTTGAAGTACCATGAACATTAATATAGTCAATAGCAGAACCTTCAATCTGAGCATCTTCAAGGGCGCTTCTCATTGCTCTGTAGGCACCGTCACCTTCGGGGTGCGGAGCAGTAAGATGATATGCATCGGCAGACATTCCTCCACCGGCAATTTCTGCATAGATTGTAGCACCGCGAGCAATAGCATGCTCATATTCTTCTATAATTAAAGCACCAGCACCTTCACCAATAACAAAGCCATCTCTGTCTTTGTCAAACGGACGGGAAGCTGATTTATAATTTTCGTTATTTGTAGATAATGCTTGCATTACTCCAAATCCACCCACACCAGGAATAGAAATAGCGGCTTCAGAACCACCGGCAATAAAAATATTGGCCTTTCCCAGACGGATGTAATTAAATGCATCGATAATAGCGTTTGACGCAGAAGCACAAGCTGAAACTGTACTGAAGTTAGGTCCTTTAAATTCGTATCTCATAGAGATGTGACCCGCTGCAATATCAGAAATCATTTTAGGAATAAAGAAAGGGCTAAAACGAGGAGTGCCATCGCCCTCCACATAGCCCTTTATTTCCTGAAAAAATGTTTCGATCCCACCGATACCGGAAGCCCAGATTACTCCAGCCCTTTCCTTGTCGATCTTATCCAGGTCTAACCCCGAATTTTTGATAGCTTCTTCAACTGCAACCATAGCATATATTGCATACGGATCCAGTTTTCGTACCTCTTTACGATCGAGGTGAGCTGAAGGATCGAAATTTTTTAGCTCGCAAGCAAACCTTGTCTTAAATTTCGATGCATCAAAACGAGTTATGAGATCTGAGCCACTCACTCCGTTTAATAACGCTGACCAGTATTCTGGTACAGTATTTCCAATTGGGGTTAAGGCTCCAAGTCCTGTAATAACAGCCCGTTTTAATTGCATAAAAAAAATTTAAAATTTAGTACAAATTACTTTACGTTGGCTTCAATGTATTTGATAGCATCGCCAACTGTGCCAATGTTCTCAGCTTGATCGTCCGGAATACCAATATTAAACTCTTTTTCGAACTCCATAATCAATTCTACAGTGTCAAGAGAGTCGGCACCCAGGTCATTTGTGAAGCTTGCTTCTGGAGTTACTTCACTTTCGTCAACACCTAACTTGTCTACGATGATAGCTTTTACTCTTGATGCAATATCAGACATACGCTTAAAATTTAATTAATTAATGTAAAAAGGTTAAAAAATTAACTGTGCAAAGAAATGCATTTATTCAAAATAATCAAACAAAAAAATCACTTACTGCTCAATTTTTTTAAAAAAAATCTGTTCTTTTGCGGTCGCAAATATATGATTATTTGGATACATCGTATATATATTTTTTCTAAAAAATTTTTTATATAATGAAAAATGTTGCCATATTAGCTTCTGGATCAGGTAGTAATGCACAAAGAATTGTAGAATACTTTGAAAATAAAGGTATTGCTAATATAAAAATCATACTTTCCAATAAAAGAGACGCTTACGTACTCGAAAGAGCTAAAAATTTGAATATAGATTCCTGGTTTTTTTCCAGAGATGAATTTTATAATACAGATAACGTTCTTAATTTGTTAAAATCATTAGACATTGATTTGGTGGTACTTGCTGGTTTTTTGTGGTTAGTACCCAATAATCTGCTAAAAAATTACGCTAACAAATTAATTAATATTCATCCGGCTTTACTTCCCAAATATGGAGGAAAAGGGATGTATGGCCATTTTGTTCACGAAGCGGTGGTTGCCAACAAAGAAAAGGAATCTGGAATAACCATTCATTATGTTAACGAAAATTATGACGAAGGGAATACTATCGCTCAATACAAATGTGAGGTAACTCCGGACGATACCCCGGATTCTCTTGCTGCAAAAATCCATGAACTGGAATACAAATATTTCCCGTTAGTAATTGAACAACTTTTGATTAAGGGGGTATAGAGTCAAGTGACTTCTACGATTTTATTCGTAGTAAAAATTAATGAAACACTATTACATCCTCGGCTAAGCTTAGCGTCCTCGCTAAGCTTAGCGTCCTCGCTAAGCTTTTTTCGTTATGGTAATAAGCCTAAAAATCAACGCTTAAACTCTTGCTTTAAGATTTTATCTTGTCAAAACCTTTTCCGTAAACACCCATTACGCTTCCCATAGAAATAAATGCATTGGGATCTTCCTGTTTTACAATACGCAGCAAAAACGAGGATTCATTCTTGCGGATTAAAATCATTAAAACCTTGGTAGGTTGTTTAGAATACCAACCCTGTCCGTCTATCATGGTAATTCCACGTTTTAGTTCATTTCCTATCCTGAAGGCTATGGTTTCATAATTTCGGGAAAATATAAAAACCTGGAACGACTGGCTAGAACCCGACAATACATAGTCGATTGTAAATGTAGCAACAACAAGGGTTACATAACCATAAACCATGTTCTCGAGTGAATGCGAAAGAATTATTGAAGATGATATGATAAACACATCTACATATAAAATCAGACGTCCCGGACTGATATTTTTATACCGGTTAATCATCATGGCAATGATATCGGTACCACCGGTACTTCCACCCTGCGTAAATACAATGCCAATACCTATACCGGAGAGAATACCTCCAATGATGGCCGACATAAACTGATCTTTTACAATTGCATGGTGAATCAGAGATTGAAACAACTGTAGAAAAAAGGCCAAAACAAGAATTCCATATATTGATTTATAAACGAATACCTTACCAAGAATTCGGATAGCAAGAATTATTAAAATAGCATTTAATATCAGGTAAGGTATACTAATGGGAATACCAGTGGCATAAAATATTAAAGCAGCCAAACCACTAACTCCCCCTCCGGTAATTTTAAAGGGGAGTAAAAAAGTAGTCCAGGCCAGGGCATATAGCAAAAGCCCAAATGTTATTATTGCCTGAGATTTAATAAAAGGCCATAAATTTTGTTTTAACATCGTTAATTTCAATTAAAATTCGATGCTCAAAAATATTTACTTTTTTACCGATAAAAGCAAAGAAATCTCAGCCTAAATACTGTTTTATGTCAGTTTATTTACTGCTAAATAACAATATTTATAATTTTATTAGGAACGATAATCACTTTCTTAGGTGCTTTTCCTTCCAACCATTTTTGAGACGACGGATTAGCCAAAGCTTCCGTTTCAATGTCTTTTACGGGCATATCAACTGGTAATTCCAGTTCGAAGCGCTTTTTCCCGTTAAACGAAACGGGGTATATGCAGGTACTTTCTGTAAGATGTTTCTCATCAAATGCAGGAAAAGATTCATAAGCAAGAGTTTTGGTGTTACCCAGTAATTTCCAAATCTCTTCAGCCAGATGCGGTGCAAATGGTGCCAAAACTTTAGCAAAATCTCCAGCAGTTTGTTTTGAAACTTTTTGTTTTTTAATACATAAATTATTAAAAATCATCATCTGGGCAATTGCAGTATTAAAGCTCAGGTTTTCTATATCGAACCCTACTTTTTGTATGGTTTTATGCAATACTTTTAATACTTCGGTATCTTCGGCGCCTTCAAAATAATTTCCGGTATTACAGAAGAAACGGAATACACGTCCCAAAAAGCCGGAAACACCCTTAACGCCGGTATCTGTCCATGGTTTGGTAGCATCCAGAGGTCCCATAAACATTTCATACAACCGAAGTGAATCGGCCCCGTATTGTTTTACCACATCGTCGGGGTTAACCACGTTTTTAAGCGATTTCGACATCTTGGCCACAATCTGCTTTAATTCTTCCCCCTTTTCGTAAAATTTACCGTCTTTTTCAACTACAAATTCTTTAGTAATTTTTAATCCACTTTTTGTTTCAAAAGAAGTAGTATCTGGATTTGTAGTATCAGTATTAGTTTTTAATTCATACTCGTCATCGATCATGTAAAATTTACCATTCTCTTCAGCAACAAAGTCTTGAATTACTTTCATTCCAGTTTTTGTTTCATAGGCAAAAGCCAGAATCATACCCTGATTGTACAGTTTTTGGTAAGGTTCGTTAGTGGAAACAATGCCCAAATCGAACAATACTTTATGCCAGAATCTGCTGTAAAGTAAATGAAGTACAGCATGTTCAGCACCACCCACATAAAGGTCTACCGGCATCCAGTAATTTTCGAGTTCCTTTGAAAAAGGTTCGTTATTGTTGGTTGGGTCGATATAACGCAGGTAATACCAGCACGAACCGGCCCATTGAGGCATGGTATTGGTTTCGCGGCGACCTTTACGGCCGTTCTTATCCGTTACAATAAGCCAGTCGGTAGCATTGGCCAAT
>WSSedL1CaDRAFT_10001583_pt1 | contig 12979 bp, 12 predicted proteins | sample WetSurSL1Cattail_FD_9464 | JGI IMG/M metagenome (IMG submission 9464)
TNNTACGGATCCTACGCCTTGTACGACTTGTCCAGTAAACCCTGAGTGTACTACTTGTACGATTACAGAATTGGATCAAAATCCTAGTATTGCTTTAGTAAAAACAGCTAGTGTAGCTGGAACAGGAATTGTAGGTGATGTGATTACTTATACTTTTACAGTAACCAATACAGGAAACACAACACTAACTAACGTAGTGATAACGGATCCAATGGTTGGTTTAACAATCACTGGAAATCCAATTGCTACACTAGCAGTAGGAACTTCTAATGCGACAATAAAAGGAACTTATACTATTAGTCAAGCTGACATTGATGCTGGAAAAGTAACAAACACTGCACTAGCTACGGCTAAAGATCCTAAAGGAAATGATGTAACGGATACTTCGGGAACTACAGTAGACAACGATACTCCTACTGAAACTCCTGTAACGCAAAACCCAAGCATTGCTTTAGTGAAAACGGCTGATAAAACTAATTATGATACTCTAGGTGAAATAATAACTTATACTATTGTAGTCACAAATACAGGAAATACTACTTTACATCAAGTAATTGTAAGCGATCCTTTAACAGGACTAAACACTACTATTGAAAGTTTGGCACTTGGCGAATCAAAAGAATTTTCTGAAGACTATATTGTAAATCAAACTGATTTAGGAAATGAAACCATTACAAATATTGCTACAGTAACTGCGCTATCTCCTAATAATACTGAAGTGAGTGCATCAGACTCAGTTGTTATTGATAGATCATTTGTGTTAGGTTGTGGAACTATATTAGTTCACAATGCTTTCACACCTAATGATGATAACATCAATGATAAATTTGTAATTGATAACATTGATGACACACTTTGTTACCCTGAAAACTCAGTTGAAATCTATAACAGATGGGGAATATTAGTGTATGAAACTAAAGGATATAACAATGAAGACAAAGCATTCAAAGGCTTTTCTGAAGGAAGAGTAACTGTAGACAAATCAGCTGGATTACCTACTGGAACTTACTTCTATATCTTAAACTATACCGCTGTTGGTTTACAAGGTGAACTTATAGGTAAAAAGGAACAAGGATATTTATACCTTACTAGATAATAAAACTCCAATCTAATACACCAGAGGTCTAATAAACCTCTGGTTCTTAAAAAAGAAGCCAAATGAAAACGAAAATACTATTAATCAGTTTAATGTTTACTGCAATGGGAAGTTATGCACAACAAGATGCACAATATACTCAATACATGTACAACACTATAAATGTAAATCCTGCTTATGCTGGATCCAGAGGAGCAATGAGTATCTTTGCCTTACATCGTACCCAATGGGTGGGATTAGACGGTGCACCTACAACCAATGCAGTTTCGATAAATACTCCGTTAAACAATAGCCGATTAGGTTTAGGAGTATCGCTTGTTAATGATAAGATTGGTCCTATAAGTGACAATACTTTTTCTACAGACCTCTCCTACACCATTCCTACTTCTGAAAATGTAAAACTTTCATTTGGCCTTAAAGCTTCTATTAATTTATTTAATTTAGATGTCAATAAACTAAATCCTGCACAAAGTGGTGATACAAGACTTCAAGGATTCAATAATGAAATCTCACCTAATATTGGAGCTGGGGTTTATCTTCACTCTGACAAGGCGTATGTGGGATTTTCAATTCCTAACTTCATCGAAACAAATCAGTATGCTGATAATGAAATAGCAGTCAACAAAGAAAAATTAAATTATTATTTAATTGCAGGTTATGTGATGGATTTAAGCTACAACTTGAAATTCAAACCTGCATTACTTACTAAAATGGTAAATGGAGCTCCTTTACAAGTAGATGTCTCTGGAAATTTCTTGTTCAATGATAAATTTACTCTTGGACTTGCCTATCGTTGGAGTGCTTCTGTAAGTGCTATGGCTGGATTTCAAGTGTCAGATGCATTATACATTGGCTATGGATATGATTTAGAAACTACCAAATTAGATAATTATAATTCTGGTTCGCATGAAATTTTCTTGAGATATGAAATTTTCAAAAACAATAATAAAATTACAACTCCAAGATTCTTCTAAAAATAATTATCATGAAAAAAAATATACTCCTTTGCATAGCTATGATAAGTGTTTTTTCTGTTAACATTTATGCTCAAAAAGCTAAGTTGGCTAATGCTGATAAAAAGTACGATAACTATTCTTATATAGACGCCATAAAGACTTATGAAAAAGTTGCCGAAAAAGGATACAAGTCTGCTCCTATGTTTCAAAAATTAGGAAATGCTTATTATTTTAATGGTGAATTAGACAAAGCCGTTAAATGGTATACCGAACTTTTTGCAATGCCAGATACTACAATAGAAGCTCCTTATTATTACCGTTACGCGCAATCGTTGCGTGCTATTGGAGAAAATGATAAAGCAGACCAAATTCTAGAGTATTTTGATAAAATATCCAATAATGATAGTCGAGCCAAACTCTTTAAAGAAAATACTAATTACCTAGATCAAATCAAAGCCAATTCTGGAAGATACAAAATAGAAAATGCGGGTATTAACTCAAAATATTCTGATTATGGTTCAAGTATTTACAATAATAAATTGGTCTTCACCTCTGCAAGAGATACAGGTAGTTTAGGACAAAGAAAACACACTTGGACAGATCAACATTTTACTAATTTATACAGTGCCGATTTAGATGAAAACATGTCGCCTAGCAATCCTGTTAAGTTTGATAGAAAATTAAAATCTAAATTCAACGAAGCTACTCCTGTTTTCACCAAAGACGGAAAAACGGTTTACTTTACCAGAAACAATTATATCGATGGTAAAAAAGGTAAAAATGAAAACGGAATTACCTTAGTAAAATTATACAAAGCTACTTTAGAAGGAGAAAATTGGTCTAATATTCAAGAACTTCCTTTTGATAGTGATAGTTACAATACGGCTCATCCAGCCTTAAGTCCTGATGAAAAAACACTTTATTTTGCTTCGGATATGCCTGGAACATTAGGGTTATCTGATATTTTTAAAGTACAAATTAACGCTGATGGTTCTTTTGGAACTCCAATTAATTTAGGTCCCTCTATTAATACCGAAGGAAGAGAAACTTTCCCTTTTGTGAGTCAAGAAAACGAACTCTACTTTGCCTCTGATGGACATCCTGGTGTGGGTGGATTAGATATTTTTATGTCTAAAATTAATGACGATGGTTCTTTTAATAAAGTTGAAAATATCGGGATGGATGCCAACTCTCCAAAAGATGATTTTGCTTTTATTATTGATAACAAATCAGGAAAAGGATTTTTCTCTTCTAACAGAGATGGTGGCCAAGGGTATGATGATATCTACAAATTTACAGAAACTAGAAAACTAATTTGCGAACAAGAATTATACGGTGAAATTACCGATCTTGATTCTAAAATGACACTTCCTAATGCTAAAGTGACTTTGTTTGACAAAAAAATGAATGTTTTAAAAACAGCTAATACCGACCAAAATGGAGCTTATAGCTTCATGGTAGAATGTAATAAAATGTATACCGTTAGAGCTGAAAAAGAAGATTATAACACCAATGAAAAACAAATAACAATTCCGTATGAAAATGGAAAAACCTATTTGCCTATAGCTTTAGAAAAAGATCAATGTAAAGTAACCATTGGTGATGATTTAGGAAAATGTTTTGGTATTAAAAACATTTATTTTGACTTAGATAAATCAAATATTAGAATGGAAGCCGCCTTAGATTTAGAAAAAATATTAGATGTTTTAAACCAAAATCCTAATATGAAATTAGACATCCGTTCTCATACCGATAGTCGTGCATCTTTCAAATACAACGAAGCTTTATCAGATAGAAGAGCAAAATCAACTATTAGCTGGTTAATTAAAAATGGAATCAATGCTAACCGATTAACTGGTAAAGGATACGGCGAAAGTCAATTAGTCAACAGATGTGCCGATGGCGTAGATTGTACCGAAGAAGAACATCAAATGAACAGAAGAAGCGAATTTATTATTATGGCGCTTTAAAAAAAAAATTTTACTCTAATTTAAAAAACCTCGAATGTTGTTTATACATTTCGAGGTTTTTTTATGCTTATCAAGTTCAACAATAGTTATTTAAAATTTTATTTTGTTGAAAATAGACTACAAAAAATAGTAATACGTTTAATAATTGATACAATAATTCAAAAAAAACATTGATTATGTACTAGATGTAAATATTTCTATTAAATTTAGTGCAGTAATTTATATCCATTTATAAAAAGATTATAAAAAAATATGACACACGATTCTTTACATCAATAATATGAAAGTAGCCCCAATCTTTTTTTTCATGTTAGCAAGTTTATTTTCATATAATGGACAAGCGCAAAATTCTGCAATAGTAACCCCAAATAAAATTGGTCAAAGTTATGCATACATAAATGTTACAAAAACCTATGAAAGAATAGCTGAAAAGGGATATAAATCAATTGATTTATTTGAGAAATTAGGCAATGCTTTTTATGCCGATTTAAATATGGAAAAGGCTGCAAAATGGTACGGAGAATTATTTGCAATGACTAGCGATTTAGAACCTATATATTATCAACAATATGCTCATTCATTATGTGCTATTGGTGAAGAAGAAAAATCAAATACAATCCTTGAAAAACTTAGTAAAAAATTGAATCCAAATAAGAAGAAATAAAATTAGTAATATTGAAAGTAATACAAAAGAGAGCCTATAATTGGGGAATTATAGACTCTCTTTTTTGCAAATACTTAGAAGATAGATTTGGGGCAAATACCTTCTTTTGTATTTTATTTATTAACCAAAAAATTAATTAATTTTTGCAAAAATATTAGTGTAATATTTTTTTCCTGTAGCGGCGTCTTCTCTAATAGAAATTCCAAAATGAGTATAATCACCTTCAATATTTTCTTTATGCGTTGGACTATTTAACCAAGCCTTTAACGCTGCTTGAGGACTATTATAATTGTATGCAATGTTTTCACCTACTGTCTTAGCTCCTAAAGCTTTCATGATATTTTCAGATCGCTCTACAAATCCATCATGACTCACTATTTTGTTATCAATCATATAAAAGTCATGTTCTTCTGATTTGTATGAAATATGATTGATTTTTTCTAATGCGTTTAAACCAACACTAACACGATACTCATTGATTAATTTCATTGTTTCTAACTCTGCATCACTATATGTATAATTTTCTACAATTACAGCTGTTGTTGAATTTGCAGTATCTTCAGAAGCATCTGATGAACAAGAATCCATTGTAAATATTACTGTCATTAGTAACATTAACTTAAGTAGAGTTGCTTTCATAATCTTGTAGTTTTTGTTTAAAGAAGATTTGGGGGCAAATTCTTTAAAGGGGTTTGTGTTTGTTCTTATTTCTGAAGCAAATATAACACACTTTATCGTTAAAGTACAAAAATAATCGACAAAATACACTTTTTGATATACATTGAATTATTTTTCTTTCAAAAATTATAAAATATTTTTATTTCAATGAATATTATTTTAAACTGAATATTAATTTCTATCTTGGAAAGATTATTGAACCTAGAAATAAAATGATTTTCTGAAATATTATTAAGGAAACTTCACGCTTATTGTTAAATTAAAACTTAGCTAAAGCAAAATGACAAAAGCTTAAGCTGTGTGTTTCACTAAACTTGATTCCTTTTACGAAACTGTAATCGATGCAAAAAAAGAAGCTTCTTTATTGTGCTTTTTTAACAAAATAATATTTGTCTTTGAAAAACTATACAAATGAATTATAAATAGATTTAAAGCACTTTAAAAGCTCATTAAGCTAAAATATTACCTAGATACTTTTTAAAATTTTACTCGGCTTATTAAGAAGTATTAAATACTAAACATAATAAATTTTCAAAATAAAAAAGTTTGAAGAAAATCCAAAATACCATGTTTAACTATATGAACCAATAAAAAAAGAGAGTTTATAATTGGGGAATTATAAACTCTCTTTTTGTGATAAATACTTAGAAGATAGATTTGGGGCAAATACCTTCTTTTGTATTTTATTTATTAACCAAAAAAATTAATTAATTTTTGCAAAAATATTTGTGTAATATTTTTTTCCTGTAGTAGCATCTTCTCTAATGGAAATTCCAAAGTGAGTAAAATTGCCTTCAATGTTTTCTTTGTGAGCAGGACTATTTAACCAAGCTGTTACTGCTGCTTGAGGGCTATTATAATTGTATGCAATATTTTCACCTACTGTCTTAGCTCCTAAAGCTTTCATAATGTTCTCAGATCGTTTTATAAAACCATCATGACTTACTACTTTGTTATCAATCATATAAAAATCATGTTCTTCTGATTTATAAGAAATGTGATTGATTTTTTCTAATGCATTTAAACCAACACTAACACGATATTCATTGATTAATTTCATTGTTTCTAACTCAGCATCACTATAAGTATAATTTTCTACAATTACAGCTGTTGTTGAATTTGCAGTATCTTCAGAAGCATCTGAAGAACAAGAATCCATTGTAAATATCACTGTTATTAGTAACATTAACTTGAGTAAATTTACTTTCATAAGCTAGTAGTTTAAGTTTAAAGTAGATTGTGGGGCAAACTCTTTAAATGTGTTAGTTTTGTTTTTATTTCTTACTCAAACATACAACATATTATCGACAAACTACCATAAAAATCGATTAAATACGTAATTTTTATAAAAACAAGATACTTTTCTTATATTAAGGTGCTAAACGTTCAATTTTCCAAGTTAAATCTTTTCGAATGGAATACCGAATTCTATCATGAAGACGATTAGCCCTACCCTGCCAAAATTCTACTTCTACAGGACGAACTAGAAATCCTCCCCAATGTTTTGGTCTTGGGATTTCTTTAGTATCATAAATAGTTTCTAATTCTTTTAAGTTATTTTCCAAAAACTCACGAGAAGGAATTATTTCACTTTGATTAGAAACAATAGCGCCTAACTTACTTCCATCAGGTCGAGAATCAAAATAATTATCCGAAATAGTATCTGGAGTCTTTTCGGCTATTCCTTTAATGATGACTTGGCGTTCCGCCGAATGCCAAAAAAAAGAAAGACATATATTTGGATTTTTCGCAATTGCTTTTCCTTTTTCCGAATTGTAATTGGTATAAAAAATAAAACCCTCTTCGTTGTATTTTTTTAGCAATACAACTCTTGCCTTTGGAAAACCATCTAATCCAAAAGTGGAAACAGTCATAGCATTCACTTCTTCACTTCCTCCAAAATCTTCTACTTCGTGAAACCAACGATGAAAAAGATTAATAGGATCTTCAGGAATATTTGTTTCTAATAATTCGCTTTTTTCATAAGACCTTCTATAATTACTTAAATCTTCCATTGTATTTTTAAATTATAAAAATTAGTATTAAAACTATAAATCAAAACTTTTACCATCATCTGCTAATAAAACATTAGCGAAAATAGTTTCGGCTTCTTCTTTAAATAAAGAAATTGAGTCGTAGCGCGTTGAATAATGTCCCAAAACAAGTTGGCCCACTTTAGCTTTTTTAGCTATTTTAGCGGCTTCTATAGCAGTAGAGTGCATTGTTTTAGTTGCTAAGCTCGCTTCAGATTCTAAAAAAGTAGATTCGTGATATAAAATGTCTACTTTTTCAATTATTGGAATAATCGCTTCGTTGTAAATGGTATCAGAACAAAAAGCATAACTTTTAGGTTTTTCTGGATCAAAAGATAATTCTTCATTAGCAATAAGAGTTCCATCATCTAAAAGAATGTCTTTTCCGTTTTTTATATTCTGAAAATAACACTTTTCAATTTGGTGTTTTTGAACTGCTTCAACATTCAGTTTTCGAGAAGCTAATTTTTCTTGGAATAAAAAACCATTAGTATAAACACGATGTTTCAGCGGAATGGTTTTTACCATAACTTTATCATCTTCATATATCAGTTCACTTTCAGTACTTTCTAATTCATGAAAATGCAAACCATAATTAGGCCAAGAATTAGACAATCGCAATTGTAGTTTGATGATTTCTTTTATGCCTTTGGGACCATAAACATGCAAATCGTTATTTCGATTCAATAAAGAAAAGGTAGAAATCAAACCAATCAAACCAAAAAAATGATCTCCATGTAAGTGAGAGATAAAAATGTGATTGATCTTAGAAAATTTGACTTTGTTTTTGCGAAGTTGCACTTGTGTTCCTTCTCCACAATCAATCAAAAAAAGATGATTTTTGATTTCAAGTAGCTGTGAAGTAGGATTGGTAAAGGTACGAGGAGTAGCTGCATAACAGCCCAAAATAGTTAATTTCAATTTTATGTTTATTCGGTTATTTGCTTAACTGCTTATTTGTTTAATCGTTATAAAAATCATTCGATTAAACTTTTAAACGAATAAACAATTAAACGATTTAAAATCCTAAGTCTCTTTCTATTTCTTCCATCTCAATAATATCATGCGCTTCTAATAAAGACGGAACTACAGTGAATTTTTCAGGTAAAGCATTATAGTCAAAATCAGAAACGACAACTACAAATGATTTTTTTGCTTTTTTATGTTTTTTAGACATGGGCAAAAACAATTTCAAATCATCAACTTCCAATTCGTCTTTGTGTCCTAAAAGATCAATAATAATATTATGCTTTTCATAACTTTTATATTGATGCGTAACCTTCATTAAAAAAGAAGTAAAATCACCTTGCGTATCTTTAATGGTTACAGTATTTTCTTTTTGATCTACCTTCATAATATTACTTTTTAGATTACTAAAATCTAAAGTTACTAAGATTTTTTCAACTTACTGGATTTTTGACGCCAAAAGATAAATAACAGCCATTCTAATAGCGACTCCATTTTCAACTTGATTTAAAATAACCGATTGTCCTGAGTCGGCCACTTCAGATGTAATCTCTACTCCCCTGTTAATAGGTCCTGGATGCATAATGACAATTTCTTTATTCAAAGATTCTAATAAAGTTTTATCTACACCATATTGTTGAGCATATTCTCGTGTAGAAGGAAAATAATTCACATCCATTCTTTCGTTTTGAACACGTAACATATTGGCAACATCACACCATTCTAATGCTTTTCTCAAATTCGATTCTACTGTTACACCTAAAGATTCAATATATTTAGGAATCAAGGTTTTTGGACCGCAAACTTTTACTTCGGCCCCTTGCATTTGCAAAGCATAAATATTAGACAAAGCCACTCTTGAATGTAAAATATCACCAACAATAACCACTTTTTTCCCTGCAACATCTCCTAGTTTTTCTCTTATCGAATAACTGTCTAATAAAGCTTGTGTAGGATGTTCGTGAGCGCCATCACCAGCATTAATAATACTTGCTTTTACATTTTGCGATAAAAAGTGTGCTGCTCCAGGATTAGCATGGCGCATTACCACCATATCTACTTTCATCGAAAGTATATTGTTTACAGTATCAATAAGCGTTTCTCCTTTTTTAACGGAAGATTGTGCTGCCGAAAAACTAATTACATCAGCAGATAAACGTTTTTGAGCTAATTCGAATGAAAGTTTAGTTCTAGTACTATTTTCAAAAAAAATATTGGCAATAGTAATATCTCGTAACGAAGGCACTTTCTTAATAGGACGATTAATGACTTCTTTAAAATGATCCGCTGTTTCAAAAATAAGGTCTATATCATTCTTGTTAATATATTTGATACCTAATAAATGATTTACGCTTAATTCTTTCATTTTTTATTTACTGTTTATTTGTTCATTTGTTTAATCGTTTATCTTTACTTTTGCGATTAAACAATTAAACGACTTAACGATTAATCTATTAATTGGTAACTAAATACACTGCATCTTCTCCATCATTTTCTTTCCAACTCACTTTTACCTTCTCGTTATTAATCGCATCTACTTGTCGCCCTCTGTAATCCGGTTGAATAGGTAAATTGCGACTAAAACGTCTGTCAATCAAAACCAGTAGTTCTATTTCTGAAGGTCTTCCAAAAGATTGAACTGCTGTTAATGCAGATCGGATACTTCTTCCAGTAAATAATACATCATCAATAAAAATGACTTTCTTATTTTCTACAATAAAATTGATTTTGGTTTTATTGGCTTCCAATGGTTTTTCGGTTCTTCTAAAATCATCTCTAAAAAAAGTGATGTCTAAGTAACCTAATTTTATTTCTGGAGTATCATATTCTTTTTCCAAGACTTCTTTAAGACGTTCTGCTAAAAAAGTTCCTCTTGGTTGAATACCGATTAAAATGGTGTCTTTAAAATCGAGGTGTTTTTCAATTAGCTGACAAGCCAAACGATGAAGAATGATATTGACTTCTTTGGAATTGAGCAAAACTTTTTGAGTCATAATAAAGAGTTATGTTGGGTAGTGCAAATATACAAAATCAGATTTATAACCTTAAACAATATCTAAATTTAAAATTGTAGTACAAAAATGCTTCTATAGTTTGAATAATACAACAAAACCATAAAATTCTATAATACTGAATATTAACTTATCGAGTAATTTTAACTCCAGATAATTAACTAATTTAAAACATAGAAACCATGCAAAAATTAACACAAAGAATACTTTTACTCCTAGTTGTAATGTTTACATTTTCAAGTTGCGAACTAATTGGCGGAATCTTTAAAGCCGGAATGGGCGTTGGAATGTTTATCGTAATCGCAGTTGTAGTGCTTGTAATTTTCTTAATTACTAAGATGTTTGGAAAGAAATAAATCAAAAAAAAAACTCCAGTACTTAAAAAATACTGGAGTTTTTCTATTTTTTCGAAAATGAATTATATAGTATACATTTTAGCTCTTAATTCTTGAACTCCTTCGTTTTCTAGGTATTCATCAAAAGTCATGTAACGGTCAATAGCGCCATTTGGCGTAAGCTCTACTACTCTATTTCCAACAGTTTGTGCAAACTCATGGTCATGAGTAGTAAAAATAACCGAACCTTTAAAGTTTTTCAATGAGTTATTGAAAGCCGTAATCGACTCTAAATCCAAGTGGTTTGTAGGTTCGTCTAGCATCAAGATATTAGCTCTTTCCATCATCATTCGAGAGAGCATACAACGTACTTTTTCTCCTCCTGATAATACACGACAGGTTTTTAAAGCTTCTTCTCCTGAGAAAATCATTTTCCCTAAGAAACTACGAATGTTAACTTCGTCACGTTCTTCTTCCGTTTTAACCCATTGACGCAACCAATCAACTAAAGAATAATCACTTTCAAAAAACGAATGATTATCTCCTGGTAAATAGGCTTGGTTTGTAGTAACTCCCCAATCAAAAGTACCTGAATCGGCTTTTTGATTTCCATTCAATACTTCGTAAAAAGCAGTTGTAGCGCGAGAATCTTTAGAAAATAAAACAATTTTATCTCCTTTTGCCATATTCAAATCTACTCCTTTAAACAAAAGTTCTCCATCTACCGAAGCACTTAAGTTTTGAACATTCAAAATCTGATCTCCTGCTTCACGCTCTTGATCAAAAATAATCGCTGGATAACGACGGCTTGAAGGTTTGATTTCAGAAATATTCAATTTCGAAATCATTTTTTTACGAGAAGTTGCTTGTTTAGACTTCGCCACATTCGCAGAAAAACGACGAATAAATTCTTCCAATTCCTGTTTCTTTTCTTCTGCTTTTTTGTTTTGTTGTGCACGTTGTTTTGCCGCTAATTGGCTAGACTCATACCAAAACGTATAATTTCCAGAATAGTGATTGATTTTATTATAATCAATATCCGAAATATGCGTACAAACAGCATCTAAGAAGTGACGGTCGTGAGAAACTACAATTACCGTATTTTCATAATTAGCTAAGAAATTCTCTAACCAAGCGATCGTTTCAAAATCCAAATCGTTGGTAGGCTCATCCATAATAAGCAAATCTGGATTTCCAAAAAGCGCTTGCGCCAAAAGCACACGAACTTTTATCTTTCCTTCCAAATCGCCCATTAAAGTATAATGATGTTCTTCGTTGATTCCTAAATTCGACAACATCGAAGCCGCGTCTGAATCGGCATTCCATCCGTTCATTTCTTCAAATTGCACTTGCAATTCTCCAATCCTATCAGCGTTTTTATCGTTGTAGTCTAAATAAAGTTCGTCCATTTCTTTTTTGACAGCGTACAAAACTTTATTCCCCATCAAAACAGTTTCTAAAACAGTATGTTCGTCAAACATGTTGTGATTTTGGTTTAAAACCGACATACGTTTTCCTACTTCTAAGTGAACGTGTCCTGAAGTAGGATCCATTTCGCCAGCAATTATTTTAAGAAATGTAGATTTTCCAGCACCGTTAGCACCAATAACACCATAGATGTTACCGTGAGTAAAAGTGGTATTTACTTCGTCGAATAAAATTCGCTTGCCAAACTGAACTGATAAATTATTTACTGTTAACATGAATATTTTTTATAAAATTTGCTGCAAAAGTACAAAAAAATACCTATTTATAAGAATACTGCGATAAAGGATTTTATGAGTGTTTTTTGTTTATAAGTTGTCTTAAAAAGATTACTTAATTATAAAGGTTTTTGATATTTTTGGAAACATAAAATAAAACAAATTAGGGTAAGTCTATATAAAAGTAATTAAAATGCTCAATTAGGGAAATGAAATTTTTGAGTTTAAATAAGAGTTGGGAGGGATTAAAAAATGAGTGACATTTATAAGGTTAATAACCAAGAAGAAGCAATCAAACTTGCCAAAGAATTCAGTGAAATTGGAAAATATAACTTTTTCAGAGGTCAATCTCAAAATTGGGAAGTTACGCCATCTTCAGCAAGGTTAAATAAAAACGATTTTGAAGAAGGAATTGAAAAACTCAAACGTCTTTATAGCTTTTTTGAAACATCAGAAAATTTACTAAACCACTCTGCACTGAAAGTGCAGAGGTTTGTTTTACGAGGGACTGAAAGTCCCTCATTTATTTCATTCGAGAATGAAATTTGAATTATCATCACTCTCTT
>WSSedL1CaDRAFT_10001584_pt1 | contig 12970 bp, 9 predicted proteins | sample WetSurSL1Cattail_FD_9464 | JGI IMG/M metagenome (IMG submission 9464)
AATGGCCGACAGTTCGCTTGCATCTTCGCTAGCCAGTGCCCGCGCCGCTCGATTGGCAAGCGTCATCTCGCCATCCGGCGATACGACGATCAGTGCCGCGGTTATGCTGTCCGTCAATGCTTGCAGATATTCGATTTGCCCGGCTTGGCGGCGGCGCTCCTCTTGAAGCGCGAAGACGGCGGCCTCAATCCCCCGCCCGCCCCACGCCGGAATATCCGGAGCACCCGCCAGCGCGTTGTTCAAAAAATGCACGATTGGCGCTTCCAGCCGTGCGATCGACGCCCACAAGCTGGCGATGGTCATCGCCGCAAACCCGACAAGCACCAGCGAGGTTGCGTAGTATTGCGTCGTCGCCAAGCAATAAAAGACTGCAACGGCCAGCGCGGCAATGATTATAGCATGCAGGGCAAGCCCGAGCGAAAGGTTGAGAGAAGCGGAAAGCCTATAAGTCATATTTTTCCATACGGCGGTAAAGAGCCGGACGACTTAAACCCAGAGTGGCGGCGGTCTGAGCGATGTTGCCGGCGTGGCGTTCGAGTGCGCGTACAATGGCGGCGCGTTCGATTTTATCCAGATCGAGATCGTTCCCATCTCGCGTGCTACATGTCCGTTCGGCGGCCGCCCGAACGGAGGCAATCAGCTTCTCGTTCTTCCACGGCTTGAGAATAAAATCGAAAGCGCCTTGTTTGAGGGCTTCCACCGCCAGCGACACGGCGCCATAGGCGGTCATCAATACGACCGACAATGCCGGATCGAGAGTGTGAATATGTTGCAAACCGTTCAGCCCGTCGCGCCCGGAGTGATCGCCGAGCACGAAGTTCATGTCCAACAATACGACATCGAAGATATTTTCGGATAATTTTTGCACCAGTGCATCCGGCGACGATGCAAACTCCACTTCCTCAACATGCGCCGCCAGCGCAAAGCGCGCCGCCCGTTGCACATCGGCATCGTCTTCGACAATCAGCACGCGGCGAACTTTCTCCATACCGAAGCTTAACCTGTTCACATCAGTTCAAACAACACCCATCGGTGTCCGCTTCCGGACGCTGCCGCGTTACCGCGATCCGCCAACAACGCATAAGCCGCTGACACTGCAATGCTTCTTGCAAACGCTATGCTGGATTATACTAGCACATCATCAAGTAAAATGAAGAAGGAGAAGTATTATGCGTAATACCGGATTGTTTCTTGGAGCAGTCTTAACATTGGGTCTGATTGGATTGCCGGCCAACGCCGATCCAATCAAGGATATGAGCATCGTTATCATCGGGGCCGCTCCGATAGAAAACGGCAATTTTGTTGTAAAGAAATCCGTCGTTCATTTCGAAGACATTGACTTTAGCAATCCAAAGGATGCCGCAACCCTACTGGATCGCATTAGCAAAGCGGCTACGGCAATCTGTGACAACAGAAAAGACGCGATGACCAAGTCGACAATATCCAAGATATATGAAAAGTGCCGCCGCATAACGGTTGCCGATGCAGTGGCAAAGCTGGACGCGCCGGAGGTCACCCGTGCGATGAAAGCCGCGCAAAATTGATGGTGAAGGAAAGCCCGAAGACCTATCGGGCTTTTCACTTTCTTCCGATAGGAAATCGGAACGCATTGTGTCCGTTTCCGGACAGGATGATGTGCCAGCGCGACCGCAGAACTAACTCAACCGCCTGATTTATTTAAGTTTCTAGCATCGGCGCAACGGCCGTATACTGCATTCATACAAAGGAACGCCGATGACTGACGGTATGGACAATTTGATTGAGCCACCATGGTGGCGCCGCAAACGCCTCGCCCTCCCAGCGATTTTTGCCGGCGTTGCCATGATGGTGCTTGTTGTGGGCGTTGTGTTATGGGGCACCCGCGAACGTAGCCTTCGCGTTCAGGAAAAAACGATCACGATCTCGACCGTCGTCAAGGATTCGTTTCACGATTTCGTACCGTTGCACGGCAGCGTCGCGCCTAAGGATGTCATCTATCTCGATGCCCTGGAAGGCGGCCAGGTGGCGAAAGTTCTGGTGCAGGCCGGAGACAAAGTCACCGAAGGCCAGGAACTTATCGTCTTTCGCAATACCGCACTGGAATTGCAGGTGCTATCCGAAGAAGGACGGCTTGCCGAATCCATCACTCAAATTCAAACCTATCGCACGACACTGGAAATCAATCGGGCGACCAACGGAAAAACGCTGGCTGGCATACAATACAACATCGACCGGCTCGACCACGATGCGGCACGTTCGGATGCGCTGCTAAAAGTGAATGCCGTATCGAAACAGACGAACCAGCAATTGCACGACGAATTAAAATATTACCGCACTCTGCTGCCGTTGCAGATGACGACCAATCGCCTGCAGGAGAAATCCCGCCGCCAGCAGCTTCCCGAACTCGAGAAGGAACTGATAAGCCTGCAGAAAAGCCTGATTGTCACTCAGCATAAGATCAAGGATTTGATCGTCACCGCGCCGGTGACCGGCCAGATCACATCGCTGAACCTCAAAATCGGCGAAAACCGCAATCGCGGCGAACGGCTGGCGGAAATCCGTCTCGATACCGGCTTCAAGATTTCCGCCGACGTGGACGAGTACTACCTATCCCGAGTACGCCCCAAGCAATACGCCGACGCGGATATCGACGGCAGGACCTACCGCCTGCGCGTCACCCGCGTCTACCCCCAGGTCAAGAACGGCGTTTTTTCGGTTGACCTGGACTTCGCCGGCAAGGCCCCGCCGGCATTGACCCCGGGCGCTGCGGTGCAGGGAAAGCTGTCGCTCGGTACCGACCGCCCGGGGTTGATCCTTCCCGCCGGACCGTTTCTCGAAGGCTCCGGCGGCGATTACGTCTTCGTCATAGACGGGGGCGGCAAGCGCGCGCACAAGCGCCGCATCAAGATCGGCCGGCGCAATATCGAACAGGTGGAAGTTTTGTCCGGCCTGGAACCGGGCGACAAAGTCATCACCTCCGATTACAGCACATACGACAAGATCGACCGCATCGACATCGAAAGGTAACGCCATGCTTCAACTGAATAACGTCTGCAAGAACTACCGCACCACGGAAGTGGAGACACGCGCCCTTGCCGATATCTCGTTCGAAATATCGGCGGGAGAGTTTGTCGCCATCATGGGACCGTCCGGCTGCGGCAAATCCACCCTGCTCAATATCCTTGGCCTGCTCGATCAGCCGTCAAGCGGTTCCTATCGCCTTGCAGGCGAAGAGGTAGCCAAGGCGAGTGAGCATAAATTGACGGCGATCCGGCGCGCGCTGATCGGGTTCGTCTTCCAGAGTTTCAATTTGATCGACGACCTGACCGTGGCGGAAAACGTCGAAGTGGCGCTGATCTACCGCAAGGACAAGAGCCGTCGCAAACAGCGCATCGCCGAGGCGTTAGAACGCGTAGGCATCGCCCATCGCGCCAAACACCGGCCGCAACAGCTTTCCGGCGGTCAGCAGCAGCGCGTCGCCATCGCCCGTGCCCTGGTGTCTAACCCCAAGCTGATCCTCGCCGACGAACCGACCGGCAACCTCGATACCGCCAACGGCGACGCGGTGATGGGTTATCTGACCGGCGCCGCCAAGGCCGGCACCACCGTCATTATGGTAACCCACTCGCTGGTTCATGCCGCGGCGGCACAACGCACCATCAAGCTGCTCGATGGACATGTGGTCAGTGAGACTAAGCTTTAGATTCCAGAATTGGTCATGCTATGATTAAGAATTATTTTTTTGTCGCGATCCGAAACTTCATCCGTCACAAGCTTTACAGCTTCATCGCCGTCGCGGGGCTTGCGTTTGGTCTCGCCTGCGCGATTCTGATCGGGCTCTATGTCCAAGAAGAGCTTTCTTTCGATGCGTGGCTGTCTGATAGCCAGCGCATTTTTCGTGTCGACATTGTCATGCATCCTCAGGGACTGGAACCAGTCAACCTCGGCGGATCGCCGATACCGCTGGGGGAGAGTATGGCGGCAGAACTTCCCGGGATTGCAGCGCAGACCCACTTTACCAACCAATCCTATACGGTTGAAGTAAACCATCAGCGATATTGGGAGTGGGGCGTTGCGGTCGGTCACGACTTCTTCAACGTCATTCGGCTACCGCTGGTCGAAGGCGATCCGGCAAAGGTATTCGAACACCCCGATGCGGTGGTGATTACCCAAGCCACGGCGCGCAAATATTTCGGCGACGTCAGTCCGATTGGAAAAACACTGCTGTTCGACGGCAATAAGGCAAGGATCGTCACCGGCATAGTAAAGGATTTGCCCTACAATACGCAGTTTTCCGGAAACATTTTTATTCCCTACCAGCCGCCGCCGCCGGATGCTGGCAGCAACATGCAAGTTGAACGGGATTTTGAAAGAACATCCAGTTGGATAAGGTTCCCCGCCTCGACATATGTCCGCCTCGCCCCCGGGGTCTCCCAGAGTAGCATCGAGGCGCAGATACCGCAACTTTTTGCGCGCCATATCTCCACGGCGACGTTGGCGTCGGTAGCTTCCGTGGTCAATCGACCGATCAAAGATTTCATCAGCGCCAAAGTGGTTCCACTGCGCGACGTGCATCTCACGGCCGACTATCATCACGGCATGAAGCCGGGCAACAGCCTGACCACAGTTTACGGCCTGATTGCCATAGCGCTGCTAATTCTGCTAATCGCCGGGCTGAATTTCACCAATCTCGCCACCGCACGCGCATTTCTGCGCAGCCGCGAGGTCGGCTTACGTAAGGCGGTTGGCGCTCGACGTAAGCAACTGGTGGTGCAATTTCTTGCCGAGTCGGTGTTGACGGCTACATTGGCGCTGGTTTTCGCTCTGGCGACGGTTGAGCTTCTGCTACCGGCCTATGGAAATTTCCTCGGGCATGAGGTTGTTTTCGACTATGTCCGCAATTGGCGGTTTTCCATGATCGTCGTGGCGGGAACCGTTGTCGTCGGGCTGTTGGGCGGCATTTATCCGGCACTTGTTCTTTCCGGCTTCAGTCCCGCAGCGGCGTTCCGGCCCACGGCCGTCAACCCGACGCGATCCGCCGCTCTGCGCACGGCTCTGGTAGTGATACAGTTTGCGATTTCCATCGGTCTCGGCATAGCCGTCATCGTGATGTTTGCCCAAATCAAATACGCCCGCCAAATCGATCTGGGCTTCAATCACGACAATATGGTGATGCTATCACTGTACAAGTCCGGCCTTACCCCATCGGCCCAGGAAAGCCTAATGCAAACGCTTTCCAGAAGTCCCGACATTACTGGTGTGGCACTGTCAAGCAAGGCACCGGCTGACGAGGGAGACGAATTGAGTTTTGCCCGAGCGTTAGGAAATCCGCAGAAGCTTTCCGTTCAGACGGTTTCGATTTCTCCCGGATTCGCCGCCGTCTACGGAATGAAACTCATCGCCGGGCGTATGCTGTCAGCGGACAGGATCACCGACCGCAATCAAGGGCAAGGCATCGAAGACGGAAAGAACGTGGTTGTTGACGAAAGTACCGCGCGCGACCTCGGATTCACGCCGCAAAGCGCAGTGGGAAAGACGGTCGAAATGGTGTTCGCGCGCGTGACGATCGCAGGTGTCGTTCGCAACGCCCATTTTCAAGGCGCCCAGGCGGTAGCGACACCGCGGACGGTGTATTACTACAATCCGGACCATGTGAACCGCATATCCATCCGTGTGAAGGGGGGCAGTATCCCCGATGCGTTGGCCGTTATTGACAATACTTGGCGCCGATATGCGCAAGGCACCCCCATCCAGCGCTGGTTCCTCGGCGACCGGATTGACCAACTTTACGCCAACGCCGAAAGACAAGGCATCATGCTGTCGGCCTTCGTCGTGATTGCCGTCCTTATCTCCTGTCTTGGTCTATTCGGCTTAGCAGCCTTTACCGCTGAACGCCGCACCAAGGAAATTGCCATTCGCAAGATCTTCGGCGCCGACAGCGGGGAAATCATTCGTCTGCTTTTACGTCAGTTTACCATCCCGGTTCTGCTGGCCAATCTGATTGCCTGGCCGGTGGCGTATTTCTATCTGCAGCGCTGGCTTGAAGGCTACGCCTACCGTATCGATCTCAGTCTGATTTATTTCTTCGCCGCAGGTCTGAGTGCGCTGGTTATCGCCTGGGCAACCGTAATTGTTCACGCCTTGCATGTTGCCCGGAAAAAGCCCGTTGCAGCACTGCGCTACGAATAGGCCGAAAATGTTTCGCCATTACCTAACCTCTGTGCTGCGCAGTCTTGCCCGCAACAAATTGTATGCGGCGATCAATATCATCGGGCTGGCGGTCGGTTTTGCCGCGGCGATATTGGTCGGCCTCTACGTGCGGGACGAACTGACTTACGACAAATGGATTCCCGGCGCCGAAAACGTTTATGTCGGATTTATCGTCGCCGATTTGCCCGGCCGTCCGAAATTCATGACAGACGGCCTGCCGGGCGACTTTGCGGCCGCGCTAAAAATCGATATCCCCGCCATTGCCGATACCGCCAGAATAGAACCGGCGGTTCGCAGCTTCCGCCACGGGGCGGTTGAAGCCAACGAACGTCTTTACTTCGCAGATGCCAACCTCTTCGCGATTCTGAAGCCGCCGGTTATCGCAGGCAACCTTGCAACCGCCTTACGCCGCCCGGACGGCATCGTCATCACAAGGAAGATGGCACGTAAGTATTTCGGCAGCGACGACGCTATCGGCAAAACAATCGAGATCGATCGCGCGCACACCATGCAGGTGACGGCTGTGTTAAAGGATTTCCCATCCAACACCAATCTGGTCGCAGAGATATTTGTTCCCGGCCACGCCGTTTTTTCACAATTGGCATATGAAGATGCGCATTTCAAGAAAGAAGGCTTTACGCTGAATTCGAGCACGCTGCTGCGGCTTATTCCCGGTGCGAAGGCGGATGATGTGGCTCGCGCATTGCCCGCGTTTTTCCACTGCCACCGGCAAATCGATCCGGACAAAAAGGTGAACCTCGAAATCGTTCCGCTTACGGACCGCCACCTGCGTCCGACGACGATCGGCAATATGGCGCGCTCGGCTGACAAGAGCACGGTATGCGCCCTCGGGGTCATCGGTATCCTGATCCTCCTGATCGCGATCATCAATTTCGTCAATCTGATGACGGCGCGGGCATCGCGGCGCGCCATGGAAGTAGGCATCCGCAAGGCCACTGGGGCATCTCGCGGTGATCTGATCGTGCAATTTGTTGGCGAAGCCATGATGTATGTGATGTTCAGCATGGTGCTGAGTTTCGCGCTGATCGAATTGTTGTTACCGTCGCTGAACGCTTTTCTCGCCCGCAACATCGTCTTCGATTATTGGCGCGAGCCGTGGATGCTGATCGGACTGGCCGGGCTCGTGCTAGCCGTCGGGTTGGTAGCGGGTGCTTATCCCGCCTTCGTTCTGTCTGCCTTCCAACCGGTGCATGTTCTCAAAGCGAGTATGGCCAAAACGGGAGGTAGGCATGGCTTGCGAGAAGCGCTGGTCGTTTTGCAGTTTGCCATTCTCATTGGGCTGATCGTCGCCGCAGGCGTGGTTTATCGTCAGATGCAGTTCGCGCAGAACGAGGCATTGCGGCTCGACAAGGATCAGGTGTTGCTGGTCGAAGGCCCTTGCCATACCGCGCTATCGGACACCATCAGGACGCTTCCAGGCGTTCGCGGCCTTGTCTGCTCCAGCCCAAACGCCTTGAACTTTGGCCAAATCTGCAATGATGCTCGCCGTCCTGGCGGCCAAAAGACTCTGCTCTGCAGCGCCCAGGTCGATTACGGATTTTTCGAGTTTTATGGTCTGAAAGCGCTCGCCGGGCGGTTCTTTTCGGAGAAACACGGCATGGACGCCGGCTCCAACGACCCCAACGCACCGCGGCAGCCCAGCATTATCGTCAACGAAAGCGCCGCCAGAAAGCTCGGGTTCGCCAGCGCGCAAGCGGCTGTCGGCAAAACCGTCTTGACCGAGGGGCCATCAAGCGATCGTCCGCAGTCCTCCGAAATTATCGGCGTTGTGCCGGATTTCTCGCTGAAATCGATCCGCGATCCGGTCAATGCCACCGCCTATTATGTCAACACGAACGGCAACCAATATCTGAACGTGCGTCTCACCGGCCAGCATGTTCCCGAGACGCTTGCCGCTATCGACCGCGCCTGGCGGCAGTCCGGTCAGCCAAAGCCGATTACCCGAAAATTCCTCGATCGATATGTCCAAGGTCTCTATCTCGACGTCATTCGCCAAGGGCAGATTTTTGCGCTCTTCGCCGTGTTGGCCGTGCTGATCGCCTGTCTCGGCATGTTCGGACTTTCTGCCTTCACGGCCGAACAGCGCACCAAGGAGATCGGCATCCGCAAGGCGATGGGCGCGGAGACCGGCGACATCTTGCGCTTGTTGCTCTGGCAATTTGCAAGGCCGGTATTATGGGCCAATGTGATCGCTTGGCCGGTTGCCGGATATCTGATGTGGCGCTGGCTGCAGGGCTTTGCCTATCGCATCGAGCTACCGTTGTGGCTGTTTCCGGCCGCTTCGGTACTGGCGCTTGGCATCGCGCTCCTGACCGTCTTGCTCCATTCATGGCTGGTTGCCTGCGCCAGGCCGGTCACCGCGCTGCGGTACGAATGACGGAGAGAACATGTTTCGACATTATCTGACCGCAGCACTGCGCAATCTCGCTCGCAACAAGCTATATGCGGCGATCAACATTTTCGGCTTGGCTGTCGGCTTCGCGGCTGCGATCCTGATTGGGCTCTATGTGCGTGACGAGTTCAGCTACAACCGCTGGGTTCCCGGTGCCGACCGGATCTACAACGTCTACTCGATCGCAAACCCGCCCGGCCGTCCGCCGATGGTTCTCGATACGACGGATGCCGATTTCGCCGACCTGCTCAAACTGGAAATACCGCAAATTCGTGAAACGACGCGGATCATGCCTATTTCGCATAGCTTGCGTCATGGCTCGGTCGAGGCGATGCAAAAGATCTATTGGGCCGACGCCAATGTCTTTTCCTTCCTGATTATGCCCGTCGTGGCCGGCGACCTCCAATCCGCATTGCAGCATCCCGACAGTATCGTCATCACCCGCAAGATGGCGCGCAAGTTTTTTGGCAGCGACAATCCCATCGGCAAAACCATCGAGATCGACCGTGCCCACCCCATGCAGGTGACGGCTGTCCTGGAAGACTATCCGTCGAACACAACCTTGGCGGCGGAAATATTCGCATCCGGCAAGGCCGATTTTTCCTATTTGGCAGATCGGGACAGACATCGGCCCTCCTCCTCCAGCGGAGGATACGAAGCCTCCGTCCATGTGCTGTTGCGTCTGCGGCCGGGTGTTGAACCGGGAGAGATCAAACCGGCTTTGGAGAGCTTTTTTAGCCGGCATCGCAAATTCAATCCTCCCGATATGATCAAGCTGGGGATCGTTCCGCTATCGGAGGTTCATCTGTATCCGGCTGGCATGGTCGAGATGATGCCGCCCAATGACCGCGCAACGGTGTACGCGGTTGCTGCCATCGGCATTCTGATCCTTCTCATCGCCGTTTTTAACTTCGTCAATCTCATGACGGCCCGCGCCTCGCGTCGCGCCGTCGAAGTCGGCGTTCGCAAGGCGGCGGGAGCATCGCGCGGCAATCTCGTTATCCAGTTTGTCGGTGAAGCCATGCTGTATGTAGCGCTCAGCATGATTGTGGCGCTGGCGCTGGTCGAGCTGTTGCTGCCGGTAATGAATGCTTTTCTCGGCCGCGGCATCGCTTTCGATTATTGGCGCGAGCCGTGGATCCTCGCAGGAATCGCTATTTTAATGATGGCCGTCGGGTTGTTGGCTGGCGCCTATCCGGCATTCGTGCTGTCGGCGTTCCGGCCCGGGGTGGTCCTTAAGGCGGGCAAGGCAAAAACCGGGCGGATGCGCGGTGTGCGCGGAATGCTTGTCGTCATGCAATTTGCCATCCTCATCGGAATGATTATCGCCGCCGGCGTGGTGTACAGCCAGACGCGCTTTGCATTCGAAGGCGCGATAAGGTTGGACAAGGACCAGGTATTACTGATCGAAGGGCCGTGCCATACGGCTCTTGAGCAAAATCTCCGCGCTATTTCGGGAGTTCGCGGCGTTGCGTGTACCAGCCCGACATCTCTTGGTCTTGAGGTCAATCAAACCCCCGCCGTCTTGTCCGACGGCAGGCAGGTGTTTCTATTTCGCGGTGATGTAGATTTCGGTCTTTTCGAATTCTACGGCATCAAGCCGGTTGCCGGACGGCTTTTTTCGGAAAAGCACAGTGCCGATGCCGTCTCAAGCGACCCGAACGCCCCTTGGCACCCAGCGCTGATCATCAATGAAAGCGCCGTGCCTATGCTTGGATTCGCCAACCCTCAGGCTGCAATCGGAAAGATGATCAAGGTAACCGGAGAAACCGATAAGGCCAAACCGTCGGAAGTCGTCGGTGTTGTGCCGGATTTCTCGTTGAAGTCGATACGCGATGAGATTGGGCCGACCGTGTATTTTGTCAATCCGGCCCGGAATCGCTATTTGAACGTGCGCCTCACCGGCCAACAGATTCCAGAAACCCTGGCGGCGATCGACCGCGTATGGCGGCTGTCCGGTCCGCCCAAACCCATGACGCGATTTTTTCTCGATGAACACATGCAAAATCTTTACCTCGACATGGTCCGCCAAGGTCAGGTCTTTGCTATTTTCGCCGGACTGGCAGTGCTGATCGCCAGCTTTGGCTTGTTCGGGCTCTCCGCCTTCACCGCCGAGCAGCGCACCAAGGAAATCGGCATCCGCAAGGCAATGGGGGCCGATACGCGCGACATCCTGCATCTTTTGCTCTGGCAATTCGCCAAGCCGGTGTTGTGGGCGAACCTGATTGCCTGGCCGGTCGCCGGCTATCTGATGCATCGCTGGCTGCAAGGCTTCGCTTATCGCATTGCACTTTCGCCCTGGCTGTTTCTCGCCGCTTCGGGACTGGCGCTTGGCATAGCGCTCCTGACGGTTTTGCTTCATTCCTGGCTGGTTGCACGCGCTAAGCCGGTCACAGCATTGCGGTATGAGTAGGGAGACATCGATGACAACGGTTGGCAAGACATGGCGGCGACGCAAACGCGAGCGGCCGCAAGAGATTCGCGCCGCAGCACTGGCCGAGTTTTCACGCCAGAGTTTCGACACCGTGACGATGGATCAGATTGCCGATCGTGCCGGCGTCACAAAAGGAACGATCTATCTGTATTACGCCAGCAAGCAGGAACTTTTCGGTACACTTCTTGGTGAGCTTGGTGATCTTGGCGATCGGGATATTGACCGGTCGCGTACAGCGATTTGAATACAGAGGCCGGCGACAAGCAGGGGAGGTGAGCAATGGATCGCAGACTATTCGTTAGGGGAGGCATGGCGGCCGCCGGTAGCGCGCTCTTGGTTGGAAAGAGCGTTGCGGAGCCGTTGGTGAAAGCCACTCATTCGCTACAGTTTCCCAAAGACTTGTTGTGGGGTACGGCCACCTCGGCTTATCAGGTGGAAGGCGCCTGGAACGAGGACGGTAAAGGCGAGAGCATCTGGGACCGGTACGCCCACAAGCCCGGTAATATTTCCGACGGTTCGACCGGAGATGTCGCCTGCGACCAGTATCACCGCTACCGCGAAGATGTGGCGCTTATGAAGGCGATGCATCTCAAGAGCTATCGCTTTTCCATTTCTTGGCCACGCATCCAGCCGGACGGTACCGGTCCTGCCAACCAGAAGGGGCTGGACTATTACCGCCGCCTCGCAGACGCGCTGCATGAAGCAGGTATCCGCCCGTTCTGCACCCTGTACCATTGGGACTTGCCCCAGGCGCTAGATCTGCGCGGCGGCTGGGCCAATCGCGATTTGGCCGGATATTTTGCCGACTTTTCCGAGATTCTGGCAAAAAATCTGGGCGACCATATCAACGTTTGGGCGCCCTTCAACATGCCGTGGGAGATTGCCTATTCCGGCTATGGCGTTGGCGATGCACCGCCGGGCCGCAAAGACTTCAAGGCATTCTGGAAGGCGGCGCATACGCTTTGCCTGGCGCATGGTCAGGCATTCCGGGCGATCAAGGCGGCGTCGCCGCGTGCCGAGGTCGGCAGTGCCTTCGAATATGAGCCGGTTGTGGTCAAATCGGATAGCGAAGCCGACAAAGCCGCCGCAGCGCGGTACTATGCCCTCCATAACCGGTTTTTCCCGGACGCCATTCTGCGTGGCACCCACCCGGCGGCGTATGTCGGGCCGCAGCAACTCGACCTGATGGGGGTCCGGCCCGACGACGAAAAAATCATGCAGGTACCGCTCGACTGGATCGGCGTGCATTATTATCTGCGGCTGGTGATTTCGGCGAACGGTGGGGTCGCTGCGGACGATATGAATCCGCTCGGCGGAATCGGTGTCGAACTGTCGAAGGTGGGGCCGAAATCGCCCAGCGGTTGGGAGCTTTGGCCCGACGCTTTTTACGACATGCTGATGCAGGTATCGCGCGATTACGGCCATCCGATCATCGAAATCACGGAAACGGGAACGCCTTATCCCGGCACGACGACGCTATCGGATCAAATTCACGATAAAGCCCGTATCGATTGGTACCGGCAGAACCTCGCGGCGCTGTGGCGGGCGACGCAGGATGGCGCCAAGGTGCGCGCGTACCACGCCTGGTCGTTGCTCGACAATTTTGAGTGGGGTTCGGGGTTCTCGCGTCGCTTTGGTCTGGTGCATGTCGACTTCGAAACCCAGAAGCGCACCATCAAGGATTCCGGGCATTGGTATAGCCGACTTGCCGCCACCGGCAGGATGGAGGTCTAGCCGTTTGCTGAAAAACTGAAGTTTACGGGTATTTTGTCGGTTTTTTGTCGAGCCGGTTTGCGATTTGAGGCGGCGCATTCGAACCATATCGCCGATCAGGCCGTTGGCTCGGAGCTCAGGCGGGGGCGGCGAGCAGTTTTGGAATGCGGATCAGATTGTAGGCGATGAGGTTGAGCAGGAAGTCGGCACCGACCCGCGCA
>WSSedL1CaDRAFT_10001585_pt1 | contig 12967 bp, 13 predicted proteins | sample WetSurSL1Cattail_FD_9464 | JGI IMG/M metagenome (IMG submission 9464)
GGATTGCCAAAGGATTTACTAGTGCCGTTTAATGAACAAAACCAGAAAATGGTAGAAGGTAAATCCTATCTGGTTTATGTTTTTATAGATCATGAAAGTAAGCGAATAGCGGCTTCTGCAAAATTGGACAAGTTTCTGGATAATCTTCCCCCGGATTATCAACCCGGACAAGAAGTAGATTTACTCATTGGCGACAAAACCGATATGGGTTATAAAGCCATTATCAACAATACCCACTGGGGCATACTTTATCAAAATGAAGTATTTCAACAATTAACAAAAGGACAGAAAATCAATGGGTTTATTAAGAAGGTCAGAGAAGACGAAAAAATTGATCTCAGCCTTCAAAAACAAGGCTATGAAAATGTGACTGATTTACTGCAGGTTTTTATCGACTCCCTTAAAAATAATGATGGTTTTATACCTGTTACCGACAAGAGTCCCGCGGAAACGATTTATCAATTATTTGGGGTGAGTAAAAAAACGTATAAAAAAACGGTAGGCACACTTTATAAGAATCGGATTATCGCGATTGAGGAGGATGGAATAAGATTAATCAAATTATAGCGTTCAAAGTTCAAGGAACTCATTGTTTCAATTGTGATAAAGCTTAACGAATCTTTCTTGAGATTTTATCGTACAAGACTTTAAAGGATTTTATCTATATTTAGGGTCATGTATTTGATTTAGTCCGGTTACAACAAACTGATATTAACAGAACCAAATAGTATTTCATGAACGTAGACTTTACCAACATAAATGATCACATAACCTCAATGGATCGGTTTCAGCATAAATGGCAATTTATAGACGACATGTATGGTGCAATGCCGGAAGAGCATTTACGGCAATTAAAGCCCTTGGATGCGGATGCTTCCAGGTTTTTATGGGATTATTTAGATATTACAAATCTGCATTATGATATACCATTTAAAAAGGACTTTTTTCAAACCATTGATAAGGCAAAAATTTTAGAGGATAATCAGCAGGAAATAAAGAAATGGCTTTATCATAGGGGGCTTCCTTTTGAAAGGGAAGTGTTTCTTTCATGGCAACCCAAAGATGCCATGATTGTTCCCTGGAAATTATTAATCAAGTATTTCGATCATTTTGGTTGTTCTGATTTAACCATTTTTGAGCAAAGCTTGCAGTGGGCTTTGCTTTTTTATCACGAATATGAGATTTATTTTGGTACAAAAAAGGAATACAAACCAAGCGATACATTTAACGACTACAATTTTATCTGGTAAAAGGATAGCGTTCCCCATTTTCATCGTCTTTTTCAGAAGAGAACAATTATTCGCGCAAGGTGATTTAAATCATCTTTTATGTATTGGAAATATTGGTTTACTATGATAAATTTACGTTACAGCAACTGGTAATTTAACTATTCGCACATTCCTTATTTGCGTAATAACTTAAAACAATTATCATGGCGGCGATTAATTGGAGTGAAAACATGTGTGTTAACATTGATGTTATTGATGAGCAGCATAAGAAGTTGGTAAGTCTAATCAATAGCTTTTATGATGGTCTTAATAATAAAAAAAATAGCGAAAAAATTCTTGAAATGATTAAAGGCATGAAGGATTATACGATCTTTCATTTCTCTGCAGAGGAGAAGCTATTGAAACAATATGGATATCCGGATTATCAAAATCACCATGAGGCACATCAAAAGTTTATCGAGTCCGTTAAAAATTTTGAAGAAAGATATAGAGCTGGTAAATTTTTATTATCCTTAGAAGTTACCAATTTTATAAAGGATTGGATTATCAATCATATTATGGGAACAGATAAACAGTATGCAGCTTTTCTTATTAAAAGCGGTGTAAATTTGTAATAAAGTCAATAAATATTATTCCTGGCTTTTGATCATTCCATAAAACTTATCCTTGTATTTGTCGCCAATGGGTATCAATTCTTTGCCTATTTTTATTCTATTTCGTTCAATGGATTCGATTTTTGGTATTGCAACAACCCAGGATTTATGGACTTGAATAAATTTATTAATGGGTAACTGGTCCAGAATGGATTTAAAACTTTGTTTGGTTATTATCTTTTTGAGGTGCAAATGTATCCTAAGGTATCCTTGCATTCCCTCAATGTAAAGGATTTCATCAATAGCAATATTTTCAAGCCGGTATTCGGTTTTTACAAAAATATGTGAATGTGGGTTTTCATTATTTTTTTTTTGAATAATTTCGTCATAAACGTTATTCACGGAATTAAGGAATCGTTCAAATGAAAACGGTTTTAGCAGATAATCAAACACCCGAAACTCATAGCCTTTAATTGCATATTCAGCATAAGCAGAAGTGATTATAATGTAAGGCTTTGTAGATATGATTTCTAATAATTGAATGCCTGTCAGTTGCTCCATTTGAATATCCAGAAGTAGGATGTCAACTGTATTTGTTTTAAGAAATGCAAGTCCTTTAATCGCATTTTCAAAACTTGAGACCAATTCCAAAAAAGGCACTCTGGCAATAAATGCTTCCAGCTTTTTAATTGCCAGTGGCTCATCTTCAATAATAATGCATTTTAACTTCATGCCAATTGAATTGCTAATTCCACTTTAAAAATGTTGTTTTCATCTACAATATTTATGTTGTGTTTGCGGGGATATAATAATTCAAGACGCCTTTTCGCATTCCCAAGACCTACACCACCAGGACGTTCATGTTGAGACTTTTCGTTCTTGTAATAATTCTGGCAAAAAAATTGCAATAAATCATGCTTGCAACAAAGTGAAATTTCTATCACGGGCAAGTTCCCCGCATTAAAAGAGTACTTAAATGCATTTTCTATGAAGGGGATTAGCAATAGTGGCGCTATTCGAATGTCTTCGCATAGATTGGGGAAAGTTATATTTATATATTGGGGGTCCTGAAAACGTAATTGTTGAAGACAGATGTAGTTTTTTATGTAAACGATCTCTTTGTTCAATGAAACCATGTCTGTCCTAGTTTCATAAATCATATACCTGAGCATATCCGACAATGTTATCAAAGAATCTGATGCATTGTCGGGAAAAGTGTGGATTAATGAATCGATGTTGTTTAATGAATTAAAAAGAAAATGAGGATTGATTTGCGATTTAAGCATTTCAAGCTCATTTCTGAGACTGCGATTTTCCAATTCTGCTTTTTGTCGAATGTTGGTAAACCAATTTTCAAATCCACGAACCAAACATCCGCATTGAGCTAATATAAAAGAACCAGCCATTGGTGGAATGAAAAATATATAGTTGAAAAAATCGAATTTCGGATAAATTAATTTGTGCATTGGCATAAACAGCAATGTTATCAGGATGCTTGAAACAATTGAAAATCCCAGATATTTTGTTAATTGCCGCTTCTCAAAAAAATGAATAAAGTAGAAGTAAAAAAGGTAAAAAATGGAAGCCGCCCATAAAAAATTGATAATTAAATGTGGAATTAAATTGTTTGAAGCCGAGAGTCCACCTATCAGTGGTACCATACTTAGCAACACCGTAAACAAAAGGAATACAAACCAGAAAATAGTATGGATAAATATTTTTAAAGGCAGCTTCATGCTTAAGTTTTCTTTATATGATTTTTCAGAAAAAAAATTCATACAAAGCTATATGAATAATTCCTAAACTCATCCAAATAATGCTGGTGATTTTAAATTACGTTAATGAATTTATATCAATTGTCTATTTTGATTTGTAAAATAAGGCAATCATATAAAAAATCACAGGAATTGCACAGATGCTTATGATTATTACTGAGATTATTACTGAATGGACACCGGTAAAAAGGGAAAATTCTGTAATGATCCTTATTAGATAGAATAGACTAAACATACCCAAAATACTATATTTTAAAGGGCTATTGAGTAAAGCTTTTGCCTGTAATAAAGTAATAAAACCCATGAAGCCAGTAAAGAGAATGCTTATATAATGATATGTAAGCATAATGGAAAGGTTGAGTTGTGATAAACAACTTAAAGCAGTATTCCATTGAAACATTTTATAAAAAGCACAATGAAACAGCATAAACAGTAAACTAATGGTTCCTGCAATTCGCAATAGACTAATTTGTATTTTCATAAGGTTTATTTGTTTTAATGTTATAAATAATTTATCATTCTGTTTAGCATCGATCTAACAATGAGGATATGAAAAGGCTTAATTACGAAGAAATAAATGTGGCCAAAGTAATTATTGAACCTGACTGAAGTTGAAAAGCATATTTCAAATTCATTATTGCTTTTTCTCAGGATGATTGATAAACCAACGTCTAGGTGTTTGTCCGAAACATATAATAATACTTCATCATCATTACATTCTAATATTTCAAAGAATGACAATTTGTTTCCTTTTGAAAGATCGATAATTGGAGCGATTGAGTCATTATTATTCGTTCCTGTTTTTAATCCAAATGGCTTAACCAATAAATTTCTAAGGTGTATTAAAAGCATCGTCCATTTAGGTCTTTGAGAGAATGAACATCGAACACAATCTTCGAGGATGATTGTGTTCGATGAGTTAAATTTGGCATAAAAGCAATCTGAGTAATTTATGATTGGAAACAAATTGCTTATTAATGAATTTGCAGGAATTGATTTTTTGAATATTTGCATGACTTATTATTAGGTTTGCAAATATTCATTAATGTAGGAAGTAATGCAAAAAAAGTTAACCAACAGGGGAATTTTGGCGACGAAACGGGTTATTTCTTCTCATTCATGAACGACATGGATTTAACTTCATCAATCAGCACCGTTTTTGCAAATTTTTCGGAACTAACCAAAATGAATGTTCCTGTTCCGGAAGTGGCCATTTTTTTCATTCTGTCAATGGCAAACTGGTTAACACCAAATCCAAGGATGGACAGCTTGATTCCCTTTTCAGCATATCCGGAAATAAATTTTTGATAATATTCATCCGTGAGGCCTTTTTCTGAAAATTCCCCGTCGGTTGCCAGAATGATTTGATTGTTTCCGCTTTGTATGAATCGTTTGGTGGCCATATCATAAGCCATGTTCAATCCCCTCACACCTTGGGTGGTTCCAATCGGGATAAGTTCCTGTACAATGGTGGTTATTTTTTCTTTTTCATTGCCCGGAAGACCTGGTAAGGCCACTTTAGCTTCGCTGGCGTAAGTAATAATGCTGACATAATCAATGGATCTCAGTATCATTACAAGGTTATTAATGGATTGTTGCAAAAGTGTAAACTTACCCTGGCCCCGCATTGAACTGGAAACATCCAACAGCAAAACGATGTTATTAGCAGCATACTTGTCTTCTGGTAGCTCTGTTGAGGTAATGGATGGCGTTTTTGCATCAACAGTGCTTGGCGTTATCCGAATAGGCGCTTTTTCTCTGGCAATTTTTTTTGGTGTTAGTTCTATAATCACATTGGGTTGAGTTTTAGGTAAAAAAAACTCACCAGCATATGGCTCATAACCATTAATATTGCCACTTACATTATAAAGTCCGATAGGTAATTCCTCTATAGCCTTACCATTTTTATCCATACTAAGATTGACGGGATTATTTGCATTCTGATTGCGGATAAACGTTAATGTAGCTAATGGTATAGGGGCTTGTGTGGTTTTGTTAATGACCATTATGTTGCGGAGATTAAGATTGTGGATATTCGGGAAACACTCCTGTATCGAAATGCACAAACCTTTTAGTTTTACCATTTGCGGGTCGTTATCCAGATTTGTAAATATTTTCATGTCTTCATTGAATTCTCCCACATCTCTTACTTCATAAAAAACTGAAATAATTCCTTTTTCACCTGGTTGAAAAAACCTGCGCTCAAAATTTACCTTTACATTGGGGCCTTTTTCTATAAGTAAAATGGCCAGATTTTGATCGCTGTTATTAGTGAATTCAATGATTTTTGCAGGGTATACAATAGCTGCTATTCGTCCAAAATCAACCGTGTTCATTGAAAGTTTTAAGGCCTTGTTTTGTGAATATACTGAGGTTAAACACAAAAATGAAAATACATAAACCAGATATTGTTTTCCTGAAAGGTTGGAATTTAGATTCATAGTTGTTAAATTAGATCATAAACATAAAGTTAAAAAATAAAATACAATTATGCATTACCTTTGCATATTCGTTTTAAAACGGTAGATCCATCATGGAAAATCCATCCAGTTTATTAGAATTAAGTTTTCGTAAATCAAAACCATTCCGGACGCTGCTTAGAATATTTAAACCTGAGCGTAGAAATGTTGCAGCAGCATTACTTGTATTGTCTGTCAAGCATTCTCCAGCTTTGTTTTTACCCGTTATTATTGGAAATGTTATCAATGCTGTAATTGCTCATGGGCCTGACACATTTAATAACATCCTTCTCAATTCGATTTTTATCATGGTTTTGCTTGTACAAAACATCTTCACGCACACCTTGTTTGTCAAATACCTAAGCAAGGCTAACCGGTCTGTTGAACATAATCTCAGATATGCTTTGGTAAAGCGGATGCAAGAATTATCCATTACATTTCATGATAACTTTGAGTCGGGAAGATTGCAAACGAAGGTGCTTCGTGATGCCGAATCGGTTGAGATATTATCCCGTCAATTAGCCAATGGCGTTTTTATAGGTATTTTGAACGTGTCATTTGCTCTCGTAACTACCATTTTATACGATTGGCTGGTTGCCATGTTTTTTCTACTCACGGTACCTATGGCTGTCCTAATTACAAAGTTTTTTCAGAAACGAATGGCTGAGACTAATAAAGAATACAGGATACAATTGGAAACAATGTCGGCACGGGTAAACGAAATGGTGTTAATGATCCCAATTGCTCGCGCTCATAGCGTTGAAGATACCGAAATCAAGCAGATGGGAAAACAACTGCAAAAAGTTAAAGAAAAAGGAATAAAACTGGATGTGTTGAATGCTGTTTTCGGAGCATCTTCCTGGGTGAGTTTTCAGACGTTTCAGTTCGTTTGTTTACTGGTTACAGCTTACATGGCATATAAGGGTCGAATTGCAGTTGGTCTGGTAGTCATGTTTCAAGGTTTCTTTTCCATGATTATCAATTCTGTGAATACCATTATAACCATTTTGCCTGAGGTTAACCGTGGATTGGACTCTATTAATTCATTGGGTGAAATACTCGAATGTCCGGATATTGAGCTGAATGAAGGCAGGAAAAAATTGGATGTGGTGCACGGACATTTTCGTTTTGAACATTTAGGCTTTGGTTATAATGAGGATAATCATGCATTGGTAGATTTTTCAATGGAAGTGGAACCTGGCGAGAGTATTGCAGTGATAGGGGAGTCCGGATCCGGCAAGTCCACGCTGATGAATCTGATCATTGGCTACAGAAGGCCCACAGCAGGAAAAATATGGCTTGATGATAACAATACACAGGATATTGACCTCCGTACCTACCGAAGGTTTTTGGCTGTGGTACCGCAAAATATAGTGCTTTTTTCAGGCTCGGTGCGCCAGAACATTCTTTACGGTATTGAACATTTCAATATTCCGGAGGAACGACTTCTTGAAATTGTTCACATGGCCAAACTTGATGAGCTCATTGAGCAGTTGCCCGATGGATTGGAGACCCTCATTGGCGAGCATGGCGATAAGCTCTCCGGAGGCCAAAAACAAAGGATTGCCATTGCACGTGCTCTTATCCGCGATCCCAAAGTCATCATCTTTGACGAAGCAACTTCGGCCCTGGATGTGGAATCGGAAAAATACATCCAGGATTCGATGGTTGAACTTATTAAGGGGCGTACTACCTTTATTGTTGCCCACAGGCTCTCTACCATCAGGCAAGCCAATCGCATCGTAGTCCTCAAAAAGGGGCAGATTGCCGAAACCGGAACCCATCAGGAACTAATTGCACAAAATGGTATTTATGCCAAAATGGTGGCTATGCAAACGGGAAATTAGTTTCTTCGTCCCTTTCAACTATTTCCTTTAGAATTTCTTTTGGATTAAATAATGCTTCAACTAGCTCATAAACGCTGGTGCAAGGGTTTTGGTTTGCATAGCATTGATCAGTATATTGCGCTTTCAAGCGTTTAGCAGAAATAATCGCTTGTTTTATGTTTCCATGCTTTTTTAGTAAAGCGTAAGTATCAGTTGCGTTTTTCTTGTATTCATAGGCCCCTCCAATCTTTGAGCTTAACTCTCTTTCGATAAATTTTTTGTATTCATCCCTGCTCATGCCTGTATCCACATATTGGAAATGTAGCATAAACCACAATTCAAAGGCTTCGTTTGTCCATGCACATTTAATACCATTTGCTTCAGCTTTGAAAATTGCAGAATTAAAATTGGAATCTGGGAAATCATCTTTATCGAATACCGCCCAAACCTGGTCGTATTTTCGGTTTGCCTTGTTTCTTTGTGCTAAGGTATAATTAACCAGACCAATTGTATTACGCCCGGTACCATCAATTTTGAGTTCTACAGTACCTTGAGGTAGTTCATTTTCTAAAGTCTTAAAATACTTAGGCTCGGTTTTTTCACCTTCGCATACAATTAGAAAATAAATAAACCCTTTTATTACGCGTATTAGTTGGACGAGACTTCTCCGTTCGTTCATAACGTTTCATTAAGGCATTGTCAATTTTTGCTACCCTTGCCATTGTCCAAAAGATTTGAAAAATTACCAATAAACGGAATGGCCCCATACCTACCAGCTATATAATCTTTTTCATATGACCGGTCATTGCGCACTTTTGTGCCATCGGGTTCCTTATACTCAACCAGCGAACACAAATCAGTTGCCTCAAAGCGGTCCTTTTCGGTAAAATAAATCTGATCTCTGCGAAAACAGCCGTAATTAAGCAAATTAGTATCGTGTGTGGCAAAAATCAATTGCGCATTTTTTGAATTATGTTCTGGAGAATTAAAGAGCTTTACAATGGCAATAGTTAGCAAAGGGTGCAGTTTGGCATCAAGTTCATCAATGACAGTGAGTCTTCCTGCTAATAAAGCAACTCCTATATGCCCTGCAATATCAACCAATTTGTTAGTACCAGCCGATTCTTGTTCTAATAAACGGAATTCATGTTTACCTAAAATATTTCCAGCTTTGTTATATTTATTGTGATAGGTTGCTATATAGTTTTTGCTATTTTCGGTCTCAATTAAAGCTAATTCTTCAAAGCCCAATCCTAATGTGCTCAAAAAATTTTCAATCCAGATTGCAATAATTGATTCTTTTAAGAAGACATCATTCAGGTCTCTATTCTTTTCATGCTGCAAGCCAGACACTATTAATTGGTTTTTGAACCAGAATATTATTTTTTTTGAAAGCGTACCATTAAATTGGTCGACAACAGAAAGAAAAAGTGCATTTGCACGAGTTCTTTCTTCAAGTCCTTTGCCTTCGTTGAAGTTATTGGTTATTTCGATAGTGTCTTTTTCACGCACAAATAATGCTTTTTCCTTATTGCTACCTTTGCGCTCAAACAGCCACTCCGCATGCACGTACTTTCTGTTCAATTCAAATCCATAACGATAGCGAATACCATCAATCAGGAATAGTACTTCAAAAAACGAAGGCTGGTTTTCAGTTTCAGTGCTTAATAAAAAAGGAACAGTGTCAATCTCATCCGTTGAGCTTTTATTAGCTGAGTTAATTACAATTTCTCTCATTGTATTCAATGCCTTGAGCAAATTACTCTTCCCGCTAGAATTGGCTCCATAGATAACGGCGCTCCGTAATAGCTTATAACCCCCTACATTAAAAACATTATCTTCGAATTCCTTGATAGCTGTAGCTTCAAGGCTAAGCGTTTTCTTATCTTTAAACGACAAATAATTACCAACTGTAAATTCTAGCAACATGTATTTCTTGTTTTATGAGAAAAACTCTCATTTTGTATCAAATATAATGCTTTTTGAAATCAATAAATCAAAATAATGAGAAAAATTCTCAATATTTACGGATGGTTTTCAAATGGCTACATCTTCAAATGTTCAAAATCATTTAAAAACCCTCCCCATCGCTTCCATCGCCTCATTTACCTTGGACAGCGGGCATCCAATGTTCATTCTGCGAAAACCATTACCATCTTCGCCAAATTGAAATCCATCGCTCAGGCCTAATTTGGCTTTGTTAATCAACAGATCGCTTAATTCTTTTCTGTTGATATTCAGTTTTCTAAAATCGAGCCATAATAAATAGGTGGCCTCCGGTTCAATAAGTTCAATTTCCGGTAGGTTTTGCTGCAAATAAGTTCGCACAATACTAATGTTATTCTCAAAATAAGAGATCAGATCTTTAAGCCATTCCTTTCCGTGAAAGTAGGCTGCTTTTGTGGCTTCGATACTAAAAATACCGGCGCCAATATGCATGCCCTCAAAATGATTTGAAATCTTTTGAAGCAATTCATCATTTGATGAAATGATATAAGAAGAATTGAGGCCTGCAATGTTGAATGTTTTACTCGGGGCCATAAGTGTGACGGTGTTGTGGTCGATTTCGGCGCTCAGGGAAGCGGTTGGAATATGCTTGAAAGCAGGGTAAACAATGTCGGAATGAATTTCATCGGAAACAACAAGTATATTATGCTCAAGGCAAAGTTTGTTTATTGCTAATAACTCATCCCTGCGCCAAACATTTCCGCCAGGATTATGAGGACTGCACAAGAAAAACATGCGGGTTCGGTTATCTATCTTGCTTCTAAAATCATCAATATCCATGCGGTACCTGCCATTCTCCAGCACAAGCGGGTTGATTACAAGTTCCCTTCCGGTTTCTTTGACTGCTGAAAAGAAGGGGTAATAAACCGGTGTTTGCACTATTATCTTATCTCCGGGTTTAGTCAAGGCAAGAACACTGGAATAAAGTGAGGGTACTACACCCGGAGAGTATTTAATATGTTCTTTTTTGACGTTCCACCCATGCTGTTCTTTTAACCAATAAATGATTGAATTGTAGTAGGCATCGTCGATTATGGTATATCCCAATATGCCATGATCAAGACGCTTTTTTAATGCTTGCAGTATAAAGTCAGGCACCTTAAAGTCGGTATCAGCAACCCACATGGGTAGCAAATCCTCAGAACCAAATATTTTTTTTCGTAAATCGTATTTATAACTATTTGTATTTTCGCGGTTTATGATCTCATCGAAATTTTGTGACATCTTAAATTTTTTTACGAACAAAAATAAACAATTTAATTAGGATTTGGATGTGCGAAATTGCTGTTAAATGAGGTAATCCAAGGCTTGTCCTTCTCCACTTGCTATACCGCATGAGGGTATTATGTTAGTTAGCGTATTGATTTATATTGTATTGTATTTAATTCGGCTAATTTGACTCATGATTAAATTTTTAGTAAATTAGATAGACAATAGAATGCGATGGAGAATTTGGAAAATACCATATTATACATTGATGATGAAGAAGTGAATCTCATTCTTTTTGAAGCGACATTTTCGAAATATTATACTGTTGTTACCGCAAATTCAACAAAGAATGCTGAGAAACTGATTAATGAGAATATGTTTAAAGTTATCATCTCAGATATCAGCATGCCCCAGGAAACAGGTCTTGAATTTTTTAAACGTACTCATTTCCTTAGTTTTGAGCCTATTTTAATCATTTTAACTGCTTTTGTTAATAATACATTGCTTCTCGAAGCCTTAAATCAGGGCCGGATATTTCGTTATTTAACCAAACCCTGGAAAAAAGATGAACTTAAGCATGCCATTGATCAGGCTATCCAAACTTTTGATTTATACTTTCAAAACAAAATGCTCGACATTCAGATTAAGGAAAGTGAGCAGAAGTTCCATAATATTTTCCAATACAGTCGCGATAGCATAATTATTTTCGATTATCAGGAAAAAATTCTGGAGGCAAATATCAATTTTCTGAAAACAATCAGAAAAAAACCGGATGAGATAAAAAACGTAAGGGTAACAGATTTCCTTGATAATGAATCAAAAGAACATTTCAAAGATGGGATACTTCAGTTAACAAGCACAGGTACTTTTGTGTTCGAATATGATTTTTATATTACGGATTGCGAAACACGTATAGTTGAAGCGAATAGTTGCATGATTGATTATAAGGGCGAAGTCGCAATATTGTCTATTATGCGGGATATTACTGAGCGAAAATTGCACGAAAAGGCAATATTTAATGCAGTAATTCAAGCGGAGGAAAAAGAAAGAAGCCGAATCGCAAAGGATTTGCATGATGGTCTTGGACCAATACTTGCGACACTTAAAATGTACGTCGAATGGCTAAAGGAAAAAGAGATAGAACAGCATCCTGATATATTAAGCCTTTCCGTTTCTTCGGTTAACGAGGCAATAACAACTTTGAAGAGTATCTCCAATAACCTTAGTCCTCATGTGCTTGAAAATTTTGGGTTGGTACCTGCGTTAACGTCTTTCGTAGAAAGGATTAAAAAGATATCGCAAATTAAGTTTAATATCGAAACAAATTTAAAGGATAGGCTTTCAACAATCATTGAAATCACTTTTTACCGTATTATTATCGAATGTATCAACAATACCATTAAACATTCTATGTCAACCGACATTTCCATTAAATTACATAGGTCTGATAATTCGCTAATTTTTAATTATATGGATAATGGAAATGGTTTTGATATCATGTCAGCGCTGGAAAGTCGAACAGGAATGGGTTTGCACAATATGCAAAATAGGATTAAATCATTGGGTGGAAAAATAAATTTTCAATCTATAATAGGCCAGGGGACAAAAATATCTGCTGAAATATTAATTAAAAACTAAGTGGTATGGATAAAAAATATAAAGTAATCATTGTTGACGATCATGATATGTTTCGTGCAGGAGTAATTATACTTCTTGGGAAAAGCCCAAAAGTTGAAATTATTGGCCAAGCTTCAAATGGAGAAGAGTTTCTTAAATTATTGAGCAGTCTGGCGCCGGACGTTGTGTTAATGGATATTTCAATGCCTGTTTTGAATGGAATTGAAGCTACCCATCAGGCAATTAAGCTAA
>WSSedL1CaDRAFT_10001586_pt1 | contig 12954 bp, 6 predicted proteins | sample WetSurSL1Cattail_FD_9464 | JGI IMG/M metagenome (IMG submission 9464)
CTTGGGTTTAGATCCTGTTAATGCATATTCATACGATACAATGTTACAAGGATTTGATTATGCTAAACTGGCTTTGCCCACAACTATTAAATTTGGTGTTAAAATGCAGTTTTAAAGCATTAATTTTTTCTAATTGTTTATTATAATAAAGAAAATAGATGAAAAAATATATTTTTAGGATAGGTTTTTTATTTCTTACTCTGATTTTATTTACCAGATGTGAGGATTATTTTGAAACTAGTACAGATGATACGCTTTCATCTGGTGATTATATTACTAGTGTTGATGAACTTTATGCCGGTTTCAGAGGTGTTGCATCTAAATTGCAGGATGTTGCAGACAAGGCGGTTTTTATTGAAGGATTAAGAGGAGATTTACTTGAACCAACTTCTAATGCTCCTCAGGAATTATGGGATATTTATAATTTGAAGGAGGATACTACGAGCAATAGTATTACAAATCCTAAAGGATTTTACAACATCATTATAAATGCCAATGATTTCATGATCAATGCTTTTAAGTTTAAAAATAAATATCCAACAGCTATAGACGATGTAGATTTCAATGCTTTGATTAGTGGTGCTATCCGTTATAAATGTTGGTCATACCTGATGCTTGCTAAAATATATGGTAAAGCTGTTTATTTTGATGATGCATTAACTGAATATACTGATTTATCGAAATATCCAACCCTTGAATTTGACGAATTAATTCAAAAGCTATTAACTCTGATGAATTCTGGTTATAATGGTGTTTTGGGAACTCTTAGTCTGGATCTTGAAACAATGTTTAATTCCACAGATCTTACATGGAACCTAATTTGTCCTCCATCTGCTCCATTATTAGCAGAATTAAATTTATATGCAGGTAATTATCAAAACGTGATTGATATTATTTTACCCTTTTTATACGATAACGGTTCTCTAAAATACAAATGTAGTTTACAATTTGGTCCTGGAGAATGGTATAAATTTTTTACTTATGATCCCATTAATACTACAAAAGAGGTTATTACTGTGGTTCCATATTCCTATAATAAAAGTCAAACTAATGATTTGAATCAATATTTTAGCAATACTTTTTCTTATAAATATTATTTGAAACCTACTAGTGTTGCAATTGAACGATTTGAAAATGATGGAGAAAAATATCGAAAGAAATATACATATGAAGCATCAGGGAATGATACAATCATAAATAAATTTTTATATACAGGAGATGATAAAACAACTTCAGCAATTATGGATGATAAGGATATTATCCTTTATAGAGCAAGGGATTGTTACTTCTTTTTGGCTGAAGCATTTAACCATTTAAATTATTTCCCTGAAGCTGAAGCTATTTTAGACGGATTTGTTAATTATTATTCTAATATTCAATCATATACAAATAGCCGGAATCCATATCTTGCTACTTATAATTATTATTATGCATTTGGAAGCTCAACAAAAGGATCTGATAAAATAAATGTTGGAATTCGTGGTATTTTTGGTTTAAAATCAATTACTTCAAAATATTCGGTTTCTTCTACTGGTGTTTATTCTGATACTTTAAATACATATTCAGATACATTAGCATATCAGAAGAAGTTTGATGAAGCTTTAATTGAAGAGACTTGTCTTGAAAGTGCAGCGGAAGCTCGTTCTTATTTTACAATGGTTCGTTTAGCTAAATATTGGAATGATCCGACTTTGATTTCCGACAAGGTTGCAGCTAAATATTCAACTACTTCTCAACAGGAGGCTGTTAAAACATATCTATCTGATAAAAGTAATTGGTTTGTTAAATACGATCTGAATAAATAATTTTTTTGGTATCCATGAGGTTATCACAGGCCTCATGGGTACAAAATAATAATACTCTTATGTACAAATATTTTAGCCTGTTTTTTTGTCTGGTTTGTAGCATTTGTTTGAAGGCGCAGAGTGGGGGGTTTAGCAATATTCTGGATTTTGGCGCTAAAAACGACGGCTCGGTATTGGTTACTCAAAACATTAATAAGGCCATTGATGCATTATCCCAAAAAGGTGGTGGAACATTATATTTTCCTGCCGGAGAATATTTTACCGGCCCCATTATTCTTAAGAGCAATATTACCATTTTTATAGATGCTGGCGCAACCCTGCGGTTTTCTGATAATTTTGACGATTACCTGCCCTTTGTTCAGGTGCGTTGGGAAGGTGTTTCCATGAAAAGTTTTTGCCCTTTGTTTTATGCTTATGAAGCCGAAAACATAACCATAACCGGTAGAGGAAAAATTGACGGACAAGGTAAAAAATGGTGGGACGAACACTTAAAAAATTCCCGGGAATACAAAGAAAACAAGAAAATTGTTGAAGAAAATAAGTGGCAAAAAATGTGGGACGAGCAAAACAAGGAAGTGGCTGTTAAAGACTATTATAAGTCTACCATCGAATTGAAATTTTTTCGACCCCCGTTTATTCATCCATTTAAATGCAAGAATATTCTGATTGAAGGGATTACAATTGTTAACTCTCCATTTTGGACCGTTAACCCCGAATTTTGTGACAATGTTACAGTACGTTCCGTAACCATTAATAACCCACAATCTCCTAATACAGATGGTATCAATCCGGAGTCGTGCAGTAATGTGCATATATCCGATTGCCATATTAGTGTAGGAGACGATTGTATCACGATTAAATCGGGTCGCGATGCCGATGGTCGTGAGCATAATGTACCCTGCCAGAATATTACCATTACCAATTGTACCATGTTGAGCGGTCATGGCGGTGTGGTAATTGGCAGTGAAATGTCTGGAAGTGTGCGTAAGGTGGCTATCTCTAATTGTGTTTTTGATGGTACCGACAGAGGAATACGCATAAAATCTATGCGTGGACGTGGTGGTTTTGTTGAAGACATAAGAGTGAGTAATATTGTGATGAAAAATATTAAAATAGAAGGTATTACACTCGATTTATTTTATGGAGAGACTGAAGAAGGGCCTGCCTCTGAAGAAACTCCTTGTTTCCGGAATATCCATTTAAGTAATATTACCGGTACTAACGTAAAACAAGCATGTTTAATTGCCGGTATTCCCGAAATGCCAGTAAGCAATATAAGTTTTAACGATATCAATATCGAATCTCAGGTTGGTTTTATTGTTAGCACGGCTAATAATATTACTATGAACAATATCGATGTTTCTGTAAAAAAAGGAGCTGCCTTTAAATTTACAAATACCGATAACGTGATTCTTTCAAATGTTAAATCATTAGTTCCATTAAATAATGAAGCATTGATTTTATTGGATAATTGTACCGGATTTTTTATCAATAATTGTTTCCCGGCTTCTGGTACCGGAATTTTTATTAAAGCTACAGGTGCTAAAACAAGTAATGTACTTGCTAAATGTAACTTTTTGTTAAATGTTTCAAAGCCTTTGGATATAGACAAATCAATCAACTCAAAATCAGTTACTTTAGCCGATTAGGCTTTAGTAACTGATAAATATTTGCTTAAAGTTTTATGTATATTATACTTATGTATACGTAAGCTGTTTTTTAGATTTATTACCGCAATATGCTTAACTAGTTAACTATTAGATTAATATCAAAACTATGAAAAACAAAATTTTACTCATTTTAACAATCTTTTGCACTGCTTTTCTGGGTGCAAATGCTCAATCCCTGGTAGCCTTTCCCGGCGCTCAGGGATTTGGTAAATATGCTACCGGCGGACGAACCGGCTCGGTTTATCATGTAACTAACCTTAAAGATAGCGGTACCGGATCATTACGTGATGCGGTTAGTACAGCAAATCGTATTATTGTGTTTGATACAGCTGGTGTTATAAAGATTACATCAGCATTAACTTTTGCCTCTAATTTATATATTGCTGGACAAACAGCTCCAGGTGAAGGTATTACCGTTTATGGTCAACGAGTTACTTTTACGGGAGCTGATAATACTATTTGCAGATATATGAAATTTCGGATGGGCATTATTGGAACAAGTGGCAAAGATGCCTGTGGACTTGCTAACGGAAAGAATATGATATTTGATCATGTTTCAGTTTCCTGGGGTAGAGACGAAAATTTTTCTATTAATTGGGATGAAAAAGGTACTGTTCCTACAAATATTACCATTCAAAATTCTATAATAGCTCAGGGATTGTTAACTCACTCTGCAGGAGGATTAATCCAAACTGATGGGGGCGTAACTTTATATCGCAATCTTTATATTGACAATGGAACTCGTAATAATAAAGTAAAGGGAGTGAATCAATATGTTAACAATATTGTGTATAACTGGAAAAATGCCGCTTATATTATGGGTGGAGAATCTGAAGGTGATACATACGCTAATGTACAAAGCAATTATTTTATTAAAGGTCCAAGTGATGGAGTTACTCCTTTAAGTGGAGGTAATCTTAATTTTCATATTTATGGCGATGATAATTACTATGATGACGATTTGGATGGAACATTAAACGGGTCATTGGTTGAACACAAAGATTATGAGGATACCGCTGACTTTCAAATCTCAGCTTATGCTTATCCCAGCTTACCCATACTGGCTGCAACTTCACTTTATGATTCTATTGTTCCTTATGTTGGAGCATGTTTACCCTACCGGGATTATGTTGATTATTATGTAATTAATCAATTACAATCCTTAGGTGCCGAAGGAGAATTAATTAGTAATGAAAGTACCTTACCTTTTGGAGCTCCTTCTTCCTGGTCGTTATGGACTGGTACAACCCGCACTGATACTGATGGAGATGGTATGCCAGATTCATGGGAACAAGCCAATGGGACTGATTATACAACAAACGATGCAATGACGATTGCTTCTAATGGTTATACTAATATCGAAAATTATATTAATGGTATTACAGCTTCTAACTCGCAGGCTCATCTTCGTGCGCCATTGAATCTTACTGCTAAATCTTATAACGATAGCACTATTAATTTTACATGGTTGGATTATACCCGTGATGAAGATGGGTTTATTTTCCAAAGACTGGTAAATGGAACTTATGTTAACATAGCTACTTTGTCGGCTAATACTTCTTCTTATATTTTAAAAGGTTTGCAACCATTAGAACAGGATACTTTCAGGGTTTATGCATATAATTATTCAATGGTTTCTGATTATTCCAATGTTGTTATTGCAAAATCAAGAGATACAATTCCTACATTGATTGATACTACCAATTTTATTAAAGTTCGAGATTTGGTTTGGAATGCAAGCGCATCTTCAGTATGGAATACTGCTGATTACAACTGGGTAGACAAGACTCCTGCAGCAGCCCTTTATCAGGATGGAGAAACTGTTTATTTTGGGGATACATTGGTGTCTGCAGACCAGTCAATTACAATGTCTTCATCTGTTGCTCCAAAATTTGTTTTAGTTCAAAATTCTGCCAATGATTATACTTTATCGGGTGTAATTTCACAAACTGGTAGTTTAAATAAAACTGGCAGCGGAACTTTAACGTTAGGTAGCGCAAACACTTATACTGGTAAAACAGTAATCTGGAATGGAACTCTTAATGCTGCTAAACTTGACAGCGGAGGTTTAGTAAGTTCTTTAGGTACTTCATCTAATTCCGAATACAATATCTTCTTTAAAGGTGGAAAATTGAATTATACTGGCTCTAGTGTTACTACTAATAGATGTATGTACCTGGATGGTGATGGTAATTTTGGTATTAACTCTTCAAGTGCAACACTTACTATGACCGGACTTATCTTAGGTCCTGGTGGTTTTACAAAATCAGGTGATGGAACATTAAAAATTACAAATGGAATAGGAAACACTTATGAAGGTGAAACTACTATAACCGGTGGTATTCTTTACATTAACATGAATTCAAAATTACCTATTTCAGATGCGATAGGTACTTCCGGTGTGGTAAATCTAAAAGGAGGATCAATTCAAACTTATGGACAATCTGCCAGTTACGAAACTTATGATTTCCAAATAAATGTACCAGAAGGATATGCTGGTGGATTTATTCCTTATCGTAACTGTTATGTTTCAAACAAAGTTGTTGGAGAAGGTACTCTTAAACTTACAATTCCGTATGTAAGAGAATATATTAAAGGAGATTGGTCTGAATTTACAGGTGTATTAAATGCATATGGTGCCGGTTCAACTTCAGAAGGTAGTCAATTATTGCTTGACAATACTGATGGATTGCCTAATACCAGAATTTATTTATCAGGAAATACTAAAATTATTTATATGGAAACTTCCGGAACTATGTACCTTGGTGGATTATCTGGTGTTAGCGGTACCGTTTTAGGATGTGCCAGTAAAAATACTAACTATACAAATATGTATTGGGTTGTTGGAGGTGCTAGTACTAATGAAACTTTTAACGGAATAATCAATGATACTGAATCAGCCAGTGGATATTACGGTCATACTCATATAACCAAAGAAGGATCCGGAGAATGGGTACTTACCGGGGCCAACGTATATTCCGGAGCTACTATAGTTAATGATGGTTCTTTAGTAATTAATGGAACTCATAAGAGCTATTCTGCAAAAATTGCATCTGTAACTACAACAGTATATACCCGAGCCATAACAGTTAATGACGGTGCAAAACTTGCAGGTACTGGTACTACTCAGGATACTGTTATTATTAATTCCGGAGCTGTTATTGAACCCGGAGATTCAAGTATAGGAACATTCACTAATAAAATGTTAGTATTAAAATCCGGAAGTAAAGTTAATATGGAAATTAATAAAACTTCTGGTACTTATGATATATTAGCAAATACCGGTACCGTTACTTTGGGTGGATACCTCAACCTTACTATTACCGGAACTCCTGTTGCCGGAGATGCATTTACTTTGTTTACAGGTTCGAGTTTTACCGGTTCATTTGATTCTATTGTTCCATCTATTCCTGCCACTGGTTTGGAATGGAGTTTTTCAAACGGTGTTTTATCTGTTATAGATCCCAATGCAACAAAGGTTGAAGTTGATAAGCAATCTGCTTCTGTTACTATTCAACCCAACCCGGTTAAGGATATTTGCAAAGTTACTTTGAATGACCAATATAAACAGGTTGATATTAATGTTTGTTCAGTAAACGGTAATACTTTGGTATCCGAATCAAACTACAACTGTTCTTCTGTTAATCTCGATTTATCAGATTTAACCAGCGGAGTATATGTAGTTTCAATTGTAGCTGATGGTAAAAAAGTAGCTGTACAGCGTGTTGTTAAAGAATAATTTTTTTGTAGTGGTTTAATTTGTAGAAGGCCCGTGAGTATTTTTCTCCGGGCTTTTTTCATATTTGTATATTATTTCGATTTTAAAAACTAATTAAAGTGAATAAGATATTTATTATTGTTTTTATCTTTTTAACGGGGAATTTGATGGCTCAAACTCTGGCTTTCCCCGGTGCTGAAGGTGGTGGTAAATATACTTCGGGTGGCAGAGGTGGTAAAGTCATTAAAGTAACTAATTTAAACGACTCCGGTCCCGGCAGTCTGCGCGATGCCATTGATGCAAAAGGGCCGCGAATTATTATTTTTGAAGTAGATGGTACTATTGATTTAAAATCGAAACTGATAATAAAGAACGATAGTGTTACTATTGCCGGGCAATCTGCTCCGGGCGATGGTATTTGTTTAAAAGGATATCCGTTTTATGTTAGGGCAAATAATGTAATCATAAGATATATTCGTTCCCGTATGGGAGATGTCAATAAAGTTATAGATGATGCCTTGGGTGCTATGTATGTTAAAGATTTAATTATGGATCATTGCTCAGCCTCCTGGTCGGTAGATGAATGTATCTCTGTTTACAAGTCTGAAAACGTTACTGTACAATGGTGTATAGCATCACATAGTCTTTCAAAATCGGTTCATACAAAGGGGGCACATGGTTTTGGCGGTATATGGGGTGGTAAAAATGCTACTTTTCATCATAACCTTTTGGCCGATCATTCAAGCCGTAATCCGAGACTTGCCTCCGATGGATTTTCTCCGGTCGATTTCAGAAATAATGTTGTGTTTAACTGGGGATATAAAGCAGCTTACGGAGGAGGCCGCGGAGGCAGGATTAATTTTGTTTCTAATTATTATAAACCCGGACCCGCTACTCGTATAAAAAACGGTTATTTTATTCTGGATCCGGCTGAAGACAGCACCAGCTCGTACTATTTATCCAATAATATTCTCGAAGGAAACGATTCGGTTACCCTTAATAATTGGTTGGGAGTCAGTAATATTCCATTTTCAAAAACCTTAACTCCTTTCGAAATTATTTCTATTAATGAGGATTCTCCTAAGGATGCTTATTCAAAAGTTTTAAAATATTCAGGATGCAGTTTTAGAAGAGACGACTACGACAGACGCGTTATAAATGAAGTTGAAACAGGTAAAGCAATAGATGGAGAAACCTATGGTGGCGGGAATAAGGGGATTATTGATTCTCAAACCGCGGTTGGGGGATGGCCTGAACTAAAAAACGGTGTACCTCAGACAGATTCTGATAACGATGGAATTCCAGATACCTGGGAATTGAACAATCATCTAAATCCGAAAGATGCCGGTGATGCCACCATTTATTCGTTAAGTAAAAAATATACCAACATAGAAGTTTATTTAAATTCCATTTTAGATGGAACATACGAAAATTTTACATTGATAAATGATTCTGTAAATCAAGTCGTTTTAAAAAATTATGCTTCGGATAGCATTTCTGATTTCTGTAGAAAATTAAAACCTGTAGGTCGAATTCTTGAAACCTCAGGATATTATGTTTGGTGTTGCGCTCCTATCTACGGCAAAGATGGTAAAGTTCATGTTTTTTATTCGCGGTGGCCTGAGAAATATGGGATGGGAGGGTGGATTCATAAAAGTGAAATTGCCCATGCCGTAGCTGATAAACCCGAAGGTCCGTATCGCTATATTGAGACCGTATTAGCTCCCCGCTCCGGTTTTTTTGATGCAACAACCTGCCACAATCCACATATCGAATATAAAAATGGAACCTATTATTTGTTCTACATGGGAAATTCTGATGGTACCATAAACACCAAACGCATCGGATTGGCTATATCCAAATCGCTTTACGGGCCATGGAAAAGAACCGATAAGCCCATACTCGAACCTGGTGTTAAAGGTTCATGGGACGACTGTTGTACAACCAATCCGGCTTATGTTGAAACTCCCGGAGGAAAATCATATCTTTACTACAAATCGTGGAATAAGGAAGAATATGATTCCGCAAAGGGTGAAATTAGGGCAAACCGCAAATATGGATTGGCCGTTGCCGATAAAATAGACGGTAAATATCAACGATATGCCGGGAATCCTGTGATAGATTTTTCTGTATTTGGAGGAAACAAACAGGTTGAAGATGCTTTTATATATTTGGAAAACGGGACATTTAAAATGTTAATGAGAGACATGGGATATTACGATAATACAGTTGGATTGTATTTTGAGTCGAAAGACGGTATCCACTGGTCGTCTCCCAAAATTGCCTGGCTGGGAGCCGATGCTTATATTAAAGAGCCCCAAGCTCCTGCTTACCTGAAGCGTTTTGGCCGTTTTGAACGTCCTCAACTGCTCCTAAAGGATGGAAAACCGGAGTATATGTTTAATGCAACACAGGGTGGGTATTATGATACTTCGTCCGGCTTTGTTTTTAAAATTTCTGAATAAACGGCAATATATTTAAGACTTTTTTAATCCTGATTTATTTGAATATTTTGTAACTTATAGTTTAATTTTAACAGCTTAAATGATGAAAAAAGGTTTAGTTTCAATTGGTTTATGGTTGTTGGTCGCGAATTTTTTATTTTCGCAGGCTGTTACTAAGATAGATCGCGAAGCGCTGGTTCGCCGGCATAACGTTAAGGTAACATCTTTAGATACATTAGCTTCTTTATCCGTAGGTAATGGAAATTTTGCCTTTACGGTAGATGCTACCGGTTTACAGACTTTTCCCGAAATGTACAGTAAAGGTATTCCATTAGGAACACAGTCAAACTGGGGGTGGCACAGTTTTAAGAATACAAAAGGTTACAAAATAGAAGAAACCTATAAAAATTATGATTTTAATGGAAAAAGCGGTCCCTATTGCGTTCAATGGAAAGAAGAAGGTAGAAAAAAAGAAGCTACCGAATATTTCCGGGCAAACCCACATCGTTTGCATTTAGGGGTTATTGGGTTTGAAATTACCAAAAAGGACGGTACGGTTATAAAATCTGAAGATATTAAGGATATCGATCAGCAATTGGATTTATGGACAGGTATTATTTCGAGTAAGTTTACGGTAGAAGGCACTCCTGTTGAAGTACTCACATTTTGTAACCCCAAAATGGACATGATCTCTGTTCAGATTAAATCGGCTTTATTTAAAAAGAAACAAATTAAAATTGCATTACGTTTTCCTTATCCCAGCGGTGGACATGTGGATGACGGTTGCAACTGGAATAATCCGCAGGGACATCAGACTGTTCCTATCTGGCAGGACAAACGTCTGGTTGTACAACGCGTGGTTGACGATACCCAATATTATTTGATGATTGAAGGTAATAATACGTTTACGCTCGAAGAGAAAGAAAAACAGCATTTTTGCCTAGTTCCCAAAGCTAAAGACGATGTTTTTCAATTTACATGTTTGTTTGACGAAGGTCGCTATCCCGGGAAATTTTTAGGTTTCGATGCTCTAAAATTAGCTTGTGAAACTAGCTGGAAATCTTTCTGGGAACGTGGCGGTGCCATTGATTTTGCAGGAAGTACAGACCCTCGCGCCGACGAATTGGAACGCAGAGTTGTTCTTTCGCAATACCTCACTGCCGTAAATTGTTCCGGCAAATATCCTCCTCAGGAAACCGGGTTAACCTGCAACAGCTGGTATGGAAAATTTCATCTCGAAATGCACTGGTGGCACTCCATGCATTTTGCACTTTGGAACAGGTTGGACCTGCTTGAAAATAGTTTAAACTGGTATAATTCAGTTTATCAAAAAGCACAAGGTATTGCCGAACGTCAGGGATACAAGGGGGTACGCTGGCAAAAAATGACAGATCCCTCCGGAAATGAATCTCCTTCTAACGTTGGCTCGTTTCTTATCTGGCAGGAACCTCATATTATTTATTTTGCCGAAATGTGTTACCGATCATATAAGGTTCAGGGGCCACAGTTAGATAAGTATAAAAAACTGGTATTTGCTACCGCCGATTTTATGGCTTCGTTCCCTGTTTACGATTCTGAAAAAGACCGATATGTTATTAAAGGTATTAATGCTGCCCAAGAACGTTTTAATCCGGAAAAAACATTCAACACACCTTTTGAACTAGCTTATTGGCATTGGGCACTGTCCATTGCTCAGCAATGGCGCGAACGCTTAAAGATGCCCCGCAATGCCGAATGGCAAAAAGTTATCGACAAGCTGTCAAAACTGGCTCAGGCTAATGGTGTTTATTTAGCTGCAGAGTCTGTTCCGGACAGTTACACAACTGATACTTATATGACTGATCATCCGGCCGTTTTGGGAGCTTATGGTTTTGTTCCCGGCGATGGCTTTGTTGATCCGCAAATTATGAAGAATACGTTTAATACGGTTTGGGAAAAATGGCATTGGTCTGATACTTGGGGATGGGATTTTCCATTGGTTGCCATGTCTGCTACCCGCTTAGGTATGCCGGAAAAGGCAATAGATGCTTTGTTTATGAATGTTAAAACTAATACATATCTTGTAAACGGACATAATTTTCAGGACGACAGGCTCAGACTATATCTTCCCGGTAACGGAGGTTTACTAACTGCCGTAGCCATGATGGTTGCCGGTTATGATGGTTGTACTACCGATATGCCCGGAATTCCTAAGGATGGTAAGTGGAAAGTCAAATGGGAAAATCTTCAGAAGATGCCTTAAAATCGCGGTATTTTAGGAACATATAAAAACGGCTCTGAAAACTTAAAATTTCGGGGCCGTTTTTATATTTATAAGCTAAAGTGTTAATTTCCGAATACTTTTTTCAATAAAGCAGAAGTTCTGGCTGCCGGGTTTTTGCGAATTTCTTTTTCCTCAATGGCTATTTTTGCAAAAAGTCCGTCAATAGCTTTTTCTGTAACATATTGAGCTAAATCGGGATTTACTTTTTTAACCATTGGTATTTTGTTATAGGTAGTGATTACATCTTCCCAATATTTAGTGGCATTCACCTTTTTTAAAGACTCTTCAATAATGGGTTTAAATTGCTTGATTAATTCTGCAGTAGTATGCGATTTTAAATATTGAGTTGCTGCATCGTCATTGCCTTTTACTATATTGATAGCATCCGAAACGGTCATGGCTTTTATAGCATCAATAAAAATGTCTTTGGCTTTAATGGCGGCATCTTCAGCAGCTCTGTTTAATGATAGAATTACATCATCGCATTTTTTCCCCATTCCCATGGAGCGAAGTTTTGTTTCAACCGTTTTGGCATCCTCCGGAAATGGAATTTTAATAGTAGCATCTCCAAAATAGCCATCCTGCTTCGAAACCAGATTTACACCCTTTGTAGTTCCGTTTGATAAGGCTTCCTTTATACCGGCAGCCGCGTCTTCCTGAGAAAGTCCACTTGTTCCTGTGGTTTTCTGAATTGCTTTTTTAGCATCTTTTAACAGCTGTGCGTTGGTAACCACTGATCCCATAAATAATAACACAATACAAAAACTCAGTATTTTTTTCATGATTTAATAAATTAAGATTTGATTTTCAGATAAGTGTATTTATATGTCTTATCTGACTTTATGTATCTAAAGATATTTAAAGTTTCTGTTTTCCTTACAAAAACTGTACAAAAGAATAGTTGAAAACTCTCACTTAGGATATTCTTCGTTAAAAAAGTATTGACTCGTAAACAAATGGTTTCGTATCTTTGTTATAGGGATGTAATGGAAAAAACGCGGAGTATGAAACGAGATGTTTTCCAAGCCATATCGGATCCAAACAGGAGAAAGAT
>WSSedL1CaDRAFT_10001587_pt1 | contig 12951 bp, 12 predicted proteins | sample WetSurSL1Cattail_FD_9464 | JGI IMG/M metagenome (IMG submission 9464)
TTTCCTGCGGTGACGCAGAAAAATTGGCCGGATCGGGTTTTCTACAGAATCCGGCAAGTTCTCATTTTAAGTGAATCTGAAAGTTACTTGCCGGATTCATGTTAATATAACTTGGAACAGCTAGAGAAAAAAGCTGCCCATTCACAAAGAAAACCTGCTCGGATGGCCTATCCTTTGCAAATGCCCCAATTATTATCGGTAATTCTTTTTGATCTGCAACAAATAAAATGATAAGATATAACCGATACATTAAACTGTTAAAATATTCAAATAGGATAGTTCAAATTTAATTGATGCGATAAACGGAGGATTACCATGAATAAAATATTGCGGAATGAATTTTGTACTGCCGAAATTACTAATGTTGGAGCCGAACTGGTAAGCCTTAAGAAGCTTACGGATAACTTTGAATATATCTGGAGCGGGGATAAAAAATTCTGGACCGGACATGCGCCGGTATTATTTCCCATTGTCTGCGCTTTAAAAAATGGTGAAACCAAAATCGATGGCGTCAGTTATAAGATCGGTAATCACGGCTTCGCCCGCAAAAGTGAATTTGAACTGAGCGCGGAAAACGAAACAAGGGTGATATATAGACTTTCATCCAATAAAGATACCTTGGCGATGTATCCCTTTCAATTCAACCTGTATATAACCTATACCCTAAGCCAAAACAAGCTCACAATCGAATATAAAGTCGAAAATGTCGATGAGAAAATCATCTATTTCCAGATCGGCACTCATCCCGGTTTTAACTGCCCCATGGCGCATGAAACCGAATTTGCAGACTACTATATTGAGTTCGAATACCCTGAAAAACTGGAAAGGCTTTATTTGGACAGTGCCAACCTGATCATTAGCGGTAAATCTAAGAAGTTGGAATTAAAAAGCCCGAAGCTTCTTCCCCTAAATCATGAACTGTTTAATGAAGGTGCTCTCGCGTTCAAAAATTTAAAATCCCAAAAAGTTTCCCTTAAAAGTGATAAAACCTCCAAAGAAGTTATTTTAACCTATTCAAATTTGCCCCATATGGGTATCTGGCAACCAAAAGATGCCCCTTTCGTGTGCATCGAACCATGGCACGGATTGGCGGACACCGATAATTTCAGCGGTGAATTTAGGGAGAAAGAATTAATGATCAGTTTGGCAAAGGAAACTGAATTTATCTGTAGTTATACGATCGAAATCAACTGATTTATAAAATCAATGCTCCCAGAATGCCCCCTAAAATGGTCAGCGGAATCGGCCCAATCTTACCAAGCGTGGCCCCGATGAGGGTCACTCCAAAAATAATCATTCCCGGAATACTGACAAAATGCAGCGGATTGCGGACCATGGAGAGGCTAAAAAAGCCTTCATGGAAAATTGAAGTCTTACCGAAGAAAAGCACTGCCGTTGCAATCATTCCGACTGTTGCCGGCCTGATTCCCGCCAATACTGCTTGAATAGTCGGACTCGATTTAAACCGGTTCAAGAAGGCAGCAATGATTAAAATGATCAGAAACGATGGCAGTGCTACTCCGATAGTGGCATAAACCGCTCCCCAAAAACCGGCCGACTGAAAGCCGACATAAGTAGCAGCATTGACCGCGATGGGGCCCGGTGTCATCTGAGATAAAGCGACCACATTGGAAAACTCATGGGGGGACATCAGGCCAAAAGTCTGAATATCCTGATATATCATAGGCAGCATCGAATATCCGCCCCCAAAGCTAAAAAGTCCGATCCGAAAAAAAATATAAAATAATTTAAGATAGGAAACGATCATTTGGCTCTCCATTTCAGCAAATATGTCCCATAGCCGATAACCCCGCCACCTATTACTGCCCAGGCTGCATTGACATTCATTAGCGCAATAATTACGAATGAAAGAAATGCAATAAACCACCCCAGGATATTTTTCCGATTTAAGATTCCCTTGCCTAGTTTAATTGCGGCGAGCAAAATTAAACCCGCCGAAGCAGCCCGAATTCCACCCAACACTTTTTCAACATAGATATTGTTTTTTAAATTAATTAAAGCGAGCAGAATTAAAATAATTGAAATAAATGCCGGCAAAATCATTCCCAGGGCGGCCGCGACTGCCCCCGGTACTCCTGCCGCCTTGTTGCCGATAAAAAGTGAAGCATTGATGGCAATTACTCCGGGCACCGATTGAGAAATGGCAAAAATATCCACGATTTCTGCCTGGGATATCCATTTTCTCCGATCAACCACTTCCTTTTGGATCAACGGAAGCATGGCATAGCCTCCCCCAAAAGTAAATGACCCAATCGTAAGGAAAATCCAAAATATACGTAGCAAATTTCGAAGTCTTGTCATTCTTTGCCTCTGCGTCACACGGTAGTGTACATCACACTTAGTTTTCACCAATTATTTCTTCAATATAAACCCTCACAGCCAATACTGTCAATTACCGGGATAATAAAAACAGTTAACAAAAATATGATCAAGATTAAAAGAGAACCGTCATCCTGCATCCTGCTTTTCTCGCAAGAATCACGGTTCTCTTTGGCCAATAAAAACTTAATACCTTTATTCTAAATGGTTTTTAATGTTGAACAATTTTAAGGTTATTAAACCTTAATCCGCGTATTCCATAATTTATGCATCCATAACCATTGTTCCGGACGCCGGCTAACTGCCGCCTGGATCAATTCCATAAAATGAGCGGTATTTTGCTGTAAATCTTTTTTATAATCCCCAGTTCGGGTTAATTGAATTTCTTCAGATATAATTAAACGGTGTTCCAATGGAGTTTCCCGAATCATATAGGCAAAAATCACGGGTTTATCAAGTCTTAAAGCAAACTCGGCAGCGCCCCGGGGGATCCGGGCTTCTCTACCGAACACCTGCAAAGGAATTCCCGATCCATGGGCATTTTGGTCCGTGAAGAATGCCACGATTTCATTGCGATTCAATGCTTCAATAATCGGCCGTAAAAACCCCCTTTTACGAATTAGTTTAATCCCGATTTTTTGACGGCACTCATTAATATACTCATTCATCTTTCCGTTAGCCTGGACTTGAATAATCGAATTAGGATTAAAACCGTTCACCGCAAACGCCATACCCATCAGTTCCCAATTGCCGATGTGACTGGTAAGTAGCACAACTCCCTTTTTCTTTTCCAATGCCCGCTTCAGATTTTCAGCGCCCTCTAGCGAGACCGCACGGCGGATTGCCTCGGGGGAACTATGATAATAAGCAAATTCGATTCCCAGCAAGCACAGATTCTCCCAGGTCTTCCTAGCCAACTGAAGGTCGTTGGTATTTTGCGGCAAATGGCCTCGTTCCCGGGCTTCCCGAATATTTTCAATCGTCAAGTTGCGACGCGACTTGAGAAGTCTGAAGGCCAGTGCTCCTAGCCCTCTCCCCAGCCAACTACTGATAAGGAGTGGGATGGACTTAGCTATAAAAAACAAACATTTTATCAATAGAAACTCCACTCTTTCAGACCGGTGCTCCCTGGTTTTTCCCATTACATTTGTCCTTTCTTGCGCCTAGATGCTAAATGCCGGATCCTAAATTAGGTTTCCCTCAAGATCAGATAAATTCGCCGTGAATTAAATAATTCCTAGTGAAAATCACATTTGAGTCTTTTCATTGGTTAAAATTTGCTTCACTTACCTGCCCTGGCTGGACTGTAATCTCAGTTACTCTAGTTTTACCGGAACCTTCTTGCCCAAGTGTTACGCGATAGTTTCCCGGTGGAAGTTCCGCTAAACCGTACCATCCGCTGCCATCGGTATAGACCTGGCGATAAACATTTACATCGGCCGGATATACCGATAAGACCGTCACCTTAAGATGCTCATTGCTTACCCCGCTCGAATCGGAAATCGTCCCCATCAGATACCCTTTGGTCGGTTGCGACTTCCATGGCATATCCGGAATAGCCGCCGTCGACGGAAAAACCGGGGTAGTATCGATCTGCCGGTTTAACACAGGATCTAAATAACCGCCGCCTTGGGATAACAAATGGAAGAACCATTCATTGGTTTCCGGCATAAATCGATAAGGTTGACGAGCGAGCCCTCGAGATGACGTGCTTTCTTTGTAATCGTCACTACTGTAAAGATTACTCGCCCCGTATGCATACAGCGCCACTCCGGCGACATTATTCCCCTGAGCAGACGGCGCTTGGGCCCTCCGGATTTGATCTAAAGATTGTTCAATGTATTGCATGAAAATCCCCGGTCCGATCACAATCTGACGGCCGTATTGATGGTTTTTCTCCCATTCGATCCAATGATTATACCAATTTTGTTGGTCTGGTTTCCATTCACTATAATAATTCATGGGAATAGCCATATCCACAATCCCTTCCCGGAGCCACTCCCGCCAGTCTTGAAAGACCTGAACATAAGCACGGGACTTCTCCCAATCCTCTTCAGCAACAGGTCCTTCACCCCAAGTAATCACCGCGGAAGAAACTTTTAAATAGGGCTTGACGGCAATGGCGTTGAGATAGATTTTCCGCATTAAATTAGCAGTTTGTTCCCGCCGCCATTCACCCCACTCCGGGTCTTCAGGCAACGGCAAACCGGTTTTTCCATAACGGACATTATACCGGGCCACACTGGTCGGGTTATAGCCCCACTCAGTTCCGGCATAACGGGAATAATCCAGATGAATACCGTCAACATCATAATTTTTCACCACATTTAAATATACTGCAGTCGTGTAATCAACTACCTCCGGGTTGCCGGGATCAAGATAATAGGAAGAATACAACTTATCCGACCAGCTCTTTTTGGCCGAATCATAAACACGATAATAGGATACCCAGGTATCTTTATCGGAGGCCCGAGGACCGTGTAAATTCCATACGTGATTTGGATCTTTGGGTAAAGTGGGACGGTTCCATGCCACCAATGTATTCAGCCAGGCATGGACCTCGATATGGTTTTCATGGGCCCTCTCGATTAAATATTGCAATGCGTCAAAACCGGGTTGCAAGTCAGGATCTTCCGTCCGCGGTTCGATACTTTTGTTATAATAAGCATCTCCCCTTCGCCGTATCTGGACGATTAATGTGTTAATATTACCATTTACCGAGTCTCGAATTAATTTATCCACTTGGTCCGGCGTCTTAAAACCATCCCGAAAAGCATCAACCCACAAAGCCCTTATTTCAGACCGATTAGCTTCAACTGCTTTTCCCTTCACTGGAATATTCCCTGTGATCATCACCAGCGTTAATCCCATTAAAATAAAAATGATCCTGTTTAATTTACCCATGATCTATCCCTCGCTGCTTATGGTATTATGTCATTACAATCGGCTTAAGATTAGAATAACATTAGCGATTAAACAATGATAGAGGAACTGTTTTCTTCCTATTTTACATCCTAATTTTCATATTTTCTTGATCTTATCCCTGATTGCTAGTAAAAAGCTTATCATATAGGTATTGACATCCATCATCTATGAATGTAAGCTTTAAATGATATTTCATAATTTATAATTATGGTTACGTTAGTGAGGCCGTTATGAATGCAGTGGAGAATCAAGTCAAGTTTAACGAGCTGCTCTCGATAATTGAACAACTAAATCAAATTAAAGATATCGATTCATTGCTGGATCATATTCTTTTGGAAACCAGAAGGTTTACCCATGCTGATGCCGGGTCGATATACATGGTTAAGGATAGCGTATTGGAATTTAGTTATGTCCACAATGATACGTTGGCCCTATGTGACCCGGTCAGTAATAAGTATATCTATTCCGATTTTACAATCCCCCTTAATCAGCTCTCTATCTCCGGTTATGTGGCTTTAACAGGGAAACCCTTAATGATTGATGATGTTTATCATCTGCCCGAGGGGGTTATTTATTCCGCCAATCACGATTTTGACCGATTATCAAATTATCGGACCGGTTCCATGCTTACTATCCCCCTTTTTTCATGCTTTAACGAAATTATTGGTGTAATTCAGATTATCAATGCCAAAGACCCCCGTGGCAAGATCATCCCTTTTAATGAAGAAGATAAATCCTATGTAACGTTTTTTGCTAATAGCGCTGCCGTTGCCCTTGAAAGAACCCGAATGACTCGGGAAATTATCCTCAGGATGACAAAAATGGCCGAGCTGCGTGATCCCAAGGAAACCGGCACTCACGTGAAAAGAGTCGGCGCCTACACTATAGAAATATACAACCACTGGGCCACAAAAAAAGGGATTGCCAAAGATGAGATAAAACGAAAAAAAGATATTTTGATGATCGCTGCCATGCTTCATGATGTAGGCAAGGTTGCCATCTCTGACCTAATCCTTAATAAAGCCTCAAAACTTACCCCCGAAGAGTTTGAAAAGATAAAAAAGCATACCGAATGCGGGGCCAATCTTTTTGCGGACTCATACTCGGATTTGGATAAACTTTCGGCGCTAGTTACCCTGACGCACCATGAGAAATGGGATGGCACCGGTTATCCCGCGAAACTAAAAGGGGATGAGATACCTATCGAGGGCCGGATTGTGGCTTTAGCCGATGTATATGACGCCCTTATTTCCAAAAGAATTTATAAAGAGCCCTGGGAAGAGCATGCGGTCCTCGCCTACATAAAAGAACAAAGCGGTATCCAATTTGATCCTGAGATAGTTATGGCCTTTATGGAAACCTATGATATTATCCAAGCGATCAAACAAAAATACCCTGATATTGTTTAAAAACCAAAAAACATACCCCCGGTCTCTTTTGACTTCCACCCCAAAGTATCGCTTTTCTTCTCCGGGTTGAAAACAATTTGTTTCGCATATAATTATTCCAAATAAAGGACTTTACCCAAATTAATTGAATCAAATCAATTAATTGTTTAATGTAAAATTGGGGTTTGTAATTTGATTCCGAGGTGAAACGCCATGCGACGTATAGCTTTTTTTGTAATGTTATTCTTACTTTTATTTCAAGCCTTTATAACAGTCTTCGCAGCCGATAGTACGGAAGATTTCCAACCGATCAATACCGGCATGAAATTGAACTTTGTTTATATCTTTGAACATATGGAACAGAAGGATAAAACCTGGCAAGTGCAAGTGGTTAAAAATTCTTTTCCGGAATCCTTGACTTTTACCTGGCTCAAGAAAGAGAAAGATGGTACTGAAACTACCGGTACCCGCATTATTTACAATCTCGCCAACAGCCGCAACTTCAATCCTTGGTTTACAAAAAATGAAACTAAGGATACCGTTGATACTGCTCCCTGGCTTTCAGTCCAGGTGCTTACGGAGCTCCGGGATAACGCCAATGCCGGAAAGTTCAGAGAGGGAGGCACCGGTGCGGTGAATTGGGCTCCCACCACTCTAACCGTCAAAGATAATATCATCTTTCCAGTGATGATCAACGGTAAACCGGAAGCAATTCACGCGCTCAAACTAAGCAAAGGAATTATTGTCTGGAACAATTTAAAAAACCCAATAGTTCTACAATATGAACCACTGGGTATCCCTTTTTTTACTAGTATTACTGGCTGGAAATTAGTTTCAATTCAATACTAACCTTATGTCCCATCGCTTAAATTGGGAGATGCCAACACAATTTGGGTAATATTGCGTTCTCGATCATATCGGGTGCCAATCTCAATATTCATCTGTTTTGAGTCATACGTGACCTGATCCGGAATCAACTTGGAGAATCCTTTCTGAGTGCTATTCCCGGCTTCATATGACGAATCTACCAATTCAGCCTTAATTTTATTAAATACCCTGCTCGAAAACTCCTTAATTACATTTTGCGCTAATTTGCCTTTATATTCACCAAACAGCAAGACCTTAAAATGCGGTTCTTTTCCTATGGCCATAATGCGATTTTTCATCCCTGATACATACCCTATTAAGTTAGCTACGCCTCCGTCATGGTTAGTATTGACTCCCAACTGGGTTTCGCTGGAGTTGTCGGTAATCATTGATTGAATCGTGATGATAACACTAGTGTTATCATTGGTTTTGCCTTCCAAGGAGGCATAAGTCATGCCATCCTGCTCACCATAGGTCGGCTTGGAATGAGTGATGATACCTAACTTATTTTGTAAGCTGCTTATCAATTGCTTCAATTCATAAACGCTCATCCATTGTTTATTAAACTGCAACCATGTCTCGGTTTCAACAGCTTGTAGCGGCAATCCTACCGCTTTCCAGCCTGCTTCCAAAGGATATTCATTTTGTAATTTGCCAATCGATACATCCACGAATTTTAAAGAAAATATCGCTAAAAATGCTGACGCCCAAATCATTTTGATCATAAAACTCTTGAACATATTCATTTCCTCCCAACCTTGACCTAAAAACATTATGGGAGAAATTGGGTAGTGATATACATTAAGATGTTTTATTCCATGATTCGTCGAGTCGGTCCAAAAGATTCAAAAAGAACTAAAGGCGCCGACTCAAATCATCAGCGCCCTATTCATTCAAAAAGACTCTTACTTATTCAGTAACTCCAGGATCATCCGTTCACCCACTTGCAATGCCTGATCAATCTTACCCGGTTCTTTTCCGCCGGCCTGAGCCAAATCCGGCCTGCCGCCACCGCTACCTCCGGTTTCGGCTGCGATCGCTTTAATTAATGAACCCGCTTGAATCTTAGTGGTTAAATCTTTAGTAACCCCAACCACAAAGGCCACCTTGCCGTCACTAACCGCGCCCAATGCCGCTACACCACTTCCCATTGTATCCCGCAGGTGATCAACAGCTTCCCGCAGCTGCTCCATGCTGAAACCGTCCACCCGGGCCGTAATATATTGTACTCCCCCAACGGGCTTGACCCGGGTAAGCAACTCTTGAGTACGTCCGGAAGCTTGATCCTGATTGGCTTTGGCAATTTCCTTTTGTAGTTTATTGTGTTCTTCCACCATATTATTTAATTTGGAAATGACTTGAATTGAATCGGCCTTTAAGATCTGACACAATTCGATTAATGTAGACCGTTCCTGATTATACATTTCCAATGCCGCGTCCCCAGTAAGGGCTTCGATTCTACGAATCCCTGTCGCCACACTGCTTTCGGAGATAATCCGGAATAAACGAATCTGGGCGGTATTGGTAACATGAGTGCCGCCGCAAAGCTCTTGGCTGATGGCTCCCATCGTTACTACCCTTACTTTGTCCCCGTACTTTTCATCGAAAAGTGCGGTAGCTCCTTGGGTTACTGCATCGTGATAGTTCTTGACCTCGGTACAAACTGGAATTGCCAGAGCAATCGCCTCATTAACCAGTCCCTCCACCTTTTGTAGGTCTTGGTCGCTAATTTTTTCGAAATGCGTAAAATCAAAGCGCAACCGCTCCGGTGTTACCAATGAACCGGATTGGTGCAGATGCTCACCCAAAACCTTCCGTAACGCGGCTTGTAAAAGATGAGTCGCGCTGTGATTACAGGCAGTATTACAACGGCATTTCTCATCCACAATTAATTCAAACCGTTCCGCTTTTCGGGGAAACTGGCCGGATTTCTTAATTAGATGAATGATCCGATCATTCGCTTTCACCGTATCGGCAACCTGAAGCTCCAAACCTCCGGCGACTACCTTCCCCCGGTCCCCGACTTGACCACCGGATTCACCATAGAACGGCGTTTCATTGAAAACTAAGTGCCAATACTCTTGATCCTCACCAAATAAGGTAATACCGGTTTGCAAACGTAAAGTTTCGTATCCTTTAAATGCTGAATGCAACCCCTCTTTAAGGGTTTCCCACTTGACCTGATCTTCCGACATGACAAATTTCCCGCTTTGACGGGCTTTAGTCTTCTGGCCCTCCATCTCACGATTGAAGCCTTCTAGGTCAACAGTTAATCCCCGTTCTTCCGCCATCAACTGGGTTAGATCCAGCGGGAACCCATAGGTATCATAAAGTTTAAAGGCATCGGAGCCGGAAATAACTTTTTGCTTAGTACCGGCGCCGGCTAAACCGGCGGCAATATTTTCAAACAACTCAATCCCTTTATCGAGAGTTCGGTTAAAACCTTCTTCTTCAGCCTTAATCACCAATTCGCAATGTTGTTGCTGCTCTTTGAGCTCCGGATAGGCATCGCCCATCGCCGCGACAAGACCCGGAACAATCCGGTGTAAAAACGGTTCATTCATGCCTAATGTCCTGCCAAAGCGGGCGCCCCGCCTTAGAATACGGCGCAGGACATATCCTCTTCCTTCGTTAGAAGGTAACGCGCCATCGGCTATGGCAAAAGTCAAAGCCCGTACATGGTCGGCGATCACCCGCATCGGTACTTGATTCTCCGGTTTTCCATAACTCTGTCCGGTAACTTTCTCGATAGTCTGAATGATTGCTTTAAATAAATCAATATCATAGTTGGACTTCTGAGCTTGGATCACCGAACAGATTCTTTCAAATCCCATCCCGGTATCCACATGTTTACTGGGAAGGTCCTCCAGACTACCGTCCGACTTACGGTTAAATTGGATAAACACCAAATTCCACAGTTCGATGTATCGGGCGCAACCGGCATTAACAGCGCAAACATGGCCGGGAATATGTTTCTTGTCGCATCGTTCCGGCCCCAAATCAATATGAATCTCCGAACATGGTCCGCAAGGACCGGTCTCCCCCATCTCCCAAAAGTTGTCCTTTTCCGCGAAACGCATAATATGGTCGGGGTTGATATCGGTACAAGTCTTCCAGAATGTTTCCGCCTCATCATCCGTTTTATAGATAGTTGCATATAACTTGTCCTTCGGCAGCTTCCAACGTTCGGTCAAAAGTTCCCAGGCCCAAGTAATGGCTTCTTTTTTATAATAATCACCGAATGACCAATTCCCAAGCATCTCAAAGAAAGTATGGTGGTAAGTATCCCGTCCCACTTCTTCCAGGTCGTTATGTTTGCCGCTGACCCGGATGCACTTTTGAGAGTCAGCCGCCCGTTTGTAACTCCGGGTGCCGGTCTCTAAAAACACGTCTTTAAACTGATTCATTCCGGCATTGGTAAATATCAAGGTCGGATCATTATGCGGAATCAAGGAAGCACTCGGTACAATGGTATGCCCCTTCTCCTTAAAAAAATCCAAAAACTCGCTACGGATCTGGTTTGCTGCTTTCAAGTGATTCACTCCTATATAGGCAATCGACCATAGGGAGCTTGGGCATCCCAAAAGAAGGCTACCTCAAACTCACTTCGTCAACGCCGATTTTAATTTTAATCCTTACTCCTGTTTCCGTAAGAGATTACAGAAACTGATTCCATTTTAATAGAAAACCGCCGTAATATCAACACCAAATAAAACAGAGTTTAATTTAGACACTGCAAAATTTAAATAAAATGGTATAATTCGCCAATTGGCGAGTCATACTATAACCACTGCGAACCGTAGTAACATCATTATCAACTATGGTTCGGCCAAAATAAAAAAAGAAGAGGGAGCGCCATGAATGATATATTCGAATCCGACCTTAGCCTAGATCAATCTTTTGAAAAAACCGTCATTGATGAGGAGGAATTCTTTGAAGGAGAATTATTTCAAGATGTATTGGAGTTAAAATCACTAAAAAAGGTCGCCGAAACTACTGCGGTGGATATCAGCAAGCTCCAGGACCAGGTATATCAGATGCTCTTCAGCTTATATCAACAGACCAGGGGAATCGAACCGGACCAAAGTTCCGGAAAAGATGAAGTCTTTGCCATCTTTGAACTATTTTTCAAGAACTATTACCAACATTTCCGGCTGGCGATGGAGGGATTGATTGCCGAACATTCGCCGATTAAGGTGGCATATTTCTTAGGGAAAAACACCGACAAGGTCACCGCCATGTTGGATCAGTTCATCAAAGAGTTGGAGCATGAGGTGGCGTAAGTAAATTAATGAACGAATGAAAGTCATAGCCCGCCAAAACATTCCAGCCAATGTAAACTTTGGCCCTGTCGCAATCATATTTAAAAAATGCTTGATGATAATCGTTTACGGAATTCTCCCAATCCAATACGGCATTGTGTTCCGGAACGCTGTAATTTATCTTGCTGAAATCATGATTACCCTTAGCAGTAAGCGTGAGGGCAATCCGTTTGGTTTTAAAAAGGTCGAAAAATCCTGCCGAACGGGCCGCTAATTCATTATAATAGGGATTAATCAAGCGTTTTAACTGTTTCATATCATTTGAAGTTTCATTATTGCCAAGTTTCCAAAGCAATTCCTCCGGCAGCGGCGAAATCCGAGGCTCGCGCATAATCAATGCCGCAACCGGATAAACCGCTTTGCAGGCAAATTTAGTGGCCTGATTAAAATAACTTACGGGTTCCATCACCCGATGGTCTAGAAAATTAAACATGAAGACCCCGTCGTAATCCTGGAGCTTAGATACCACCGAAAGCACAGTGGGTGTTGCTGTAGTATACAGGTTAGGATAGGGATGATTATACTCAGGCCTCAAAAGTCAGATTGGTCCCAAAAAAATTCATCCGGCCCTGTTTGGTCCGGAAGTGGCCGTCTTGGACGTAAACAATGCCGTTCTTATTAATGTCGTAATTGTTGAGATAACTCATATCGACTGCCGAATGCTCATGGGGATAATCCGGGTTGTTTTCCCAGCAAATGGTATCCGGATAAACTGAATATGCCAAGGAAAACGGCAGAACTAAGGTTAAAACCGCCAAGAGAATAGTTTTACGCAAAGCTGATTCTACCTCGATTAAATTGAATTAAAATTCTTTTTATGTAATTCTTTTTTCAGCATGTTTTCCCTGCCGGCTAGTATTTGGTTTCGATTTTATTTAAACTTCTAAATTAAAAACCCCGGCAAACTCACCGGGGTACTTGATTAACTATTTTATTGGTCGGTTAAAATATAGACCTTGATTCGTTTTGAGCCATACATTGCTGCTTCGCGATAGGTTTCATAACATAGGTCAATACGGTTGCCTTTAATGGCCCCTCCGATATCGGCGGCCTCAGCCCTGCCGTATCCCTCGATATACAACATAGTTCCTAATTTAATCACCCGGGGA
>WSSedL1CaDRAFT_10001588_pt1 | contig 12948 bp, 12 predicted proteins | sample WetSurSL1Cattail_FD_9464 | JGI IMG/M metagenome (IMG submission 9464)
GCAGCCCCCTTATAATGGCTAGGGTAGCTTAAAACAAAATCTCCTTTAGCATTGCTAGTGGTGTTTGCTAAAAGACTGTCTTTTGTAGCTGTAAAGCCTAGTAAGCGTATTTCTTTATTGTTTATTCCTGCCCATGTTCCTTTGATAGTGTCTTTTTGCGCAAAAGTGTGGGTGAGTATAAGAAGGCTTATTAGGGTGTAGTGTGTTTTCATTTTCTTTAGTATTGAGCATCTTGAAGTTTAGGCGTCTTTTTTTGTACTTTATCTTCTTGATTGTAAAACTAAATCATTTGCTATAATTTATCTCTATAATGGCTTTTGTATGTAATATTCGTTATTTTTTATGTAATATTTGTTAGATATCGTTGCCCGTTTTCTCGACTATCGACCATTGGCTATAATAAAATAGGACTATCTGTTGCTAATATCCTGAGTTCGATTACTAACTATTTGATTTTCAATTTTTATTATCCCGTAGGGATTGGATATTGGCAGAAAAAATAAAGTTCGTTGCTTTTGTCCGTTAGGGACTATACATTTTTCTCTAAATCAGTTTAGTTCCTAACGGACAAATGACACTAACACCTTGATATTACTACCAATATGCACTTTGTAACAGCTTGCTCCTAGGGAAGCTTGTTTTGGGAGACTCACTTTTTCTACAAACAGAATGTCCCGTTGGCACTAAAACAGTTCCGTCGGGAGTGAGCTGTTTGTAGAAAACAGTAGCTTTTGTTAACTAAACCATAGACAGGAAGTACATAGGTTTGGTTAGCAGACTACCAGTCTGCTAGGTTGTAATACTTAATGTATTGACCACAAATTTCACAAATTAGCGCAAATTAATTTGTGTAAATTTGCGTAATTTGTGGTGAAGTTTTTAGAACCTGAACCTGAAAGGGAAATGCACTAAAGTGCCTAGTTTTAACTATTTTGGAGACCAATAAAGCTCCAGAGGAGCGACCAGTTGATTATTCATAAAATTTTATCGGACAACAATGATTGCAAATAACTACGAAAATTATTATTTTAGAACTGATAAAGAGAAAAAGAATGGAACTGGTTTCGGATTTGGCATTAACCTGAGTTCAATTATTGTTTTAAATTTAATTTTGCTGTTTTTTAGAAGGCAAAAATGCTTTTTATGACATTCCGTCAGTTCTTTAATGCATTCCGTCAGTTCTTTAATGCATTCCGTCAGCTCTTTAATGCATTCCGCATTTCCTTTGATACTTTCCGTCAGTTCTTTGATGCTTTCCAGTAGCGGAAAAGATAAAAGGAAGTGCGGAATGTTTTAGAATAATGGCGACAAGCCCGAAAATAGTGATAGAAAAGAATAAAGAAGAACCCAGACTCAATAAATAATTAACAATGACAACAGTATTTTTTGTACTGGGTGCGTCAGGAAACTGTGCGTGAGCACTAAGGGTGCTTATTAGAAGCAGTAGGATAAGGTTTGTTGTTTTCATAGGCTGTATTTTTCGTTGGTCGTTCTTCGTTGTTCGATCTACGGTCATCGGTTAACTATTTTTATTATTTACTATATAAGTGTTTGGTATTACTCAAAAAGGTAAGGGGCTAGTTTTTGACACAACGTATTGGTATACCTACACCTCGGTAGAAAGTAGCTGTAGTGATAACATTGCTTTCGAAGTAAAAGCCACTACTGACTAGAGAAGAAGTATCGGTACTCCAGTAGACGCCCCTAGTGCCGCTCAAGTCGAGCAAAGCAGTAAAGTTACTCCGGTAACCTGTTGCAGAAAAATGTAGGTTAGAGCTTGCTGCTGTGGTACTATTTGTTATGCTTTCGGCGGTATTTAGTGCTGTTTGCTCATTGCCTGTAGGAACTCTAAAGCCTTGAGGACAGGGATTATTTGTGCCAGATACTCCTTGCCATAAGGTATTATTTTTTGTTTTCATCCAGTCATAGTTGTAAGTAGAATTCGTAGAGATTATGAAATTGCTATGTGAAGGTGATGTTGATGTAGCTAATGTAGTTGTGGTACTACTTAGGGTTGCAGTAGTGGATGATGTCCAGTTGGCTAGTTCATGACCATCAGAGTACCTGCCCCACTGGTAGAGGGAGCCGTAAGCGTTGTAATCAGTATAGGACGTTGCCTGTTTTGCAGGATTGAAAACAGCTTTATTAACATTAGCATAGTTTGCCCCCAAATTGTTGTTAAGCCATATTTTGCCATCCTTAGCTTTTATGGGTACGTAAATAAATTGATGATTTGCATCGGCAAAGTTCCGGTCTGGGATTCCTGCTATTGCCCTTACATCAAGGTTAGTAGTGTTACCGCTACTATCAATGGTGTAGGTAAACTGCGCCAATAAAACACCTAGGTTATCATTGCCTACTCCTGTTTGTATGTCGAGTTTTTTAACGTTCAGGGTTCCTCCCACGGCTTTTAGCGTGGCAGCGATATAGCCAGTTCCTACCGCCAGGCTCTGGCTGGCGTATGAAAGGGTGAGGTTTCTGGATATGCCATCTTGAGTATAGGCAGCTGGCACATTGATGGTTTGTGTATAAGCAGGGAGTGTTGTGGTTGTAGTGGTTACGGTATAAGGAATGTTTATGGTTACTCCTGTGGTGGTTAGAGTTCCCTGTAGGTTAATGACTGTTGTTTCGGTGGTGCCGTCAGCAGCCTGTGCGGTGTCCCAGCTGGCTGCCGCAGTTGGGGTGGTGTAGGGCAGGTAATCCAGATCATAAATGGAGGCTATTATATAAGGAGATGCGGTACCTAAGGTAATCTTTCCTGTTTTTTTTAACATTATGGGTGTGCCTGGAAACTGTGCGTTGGCACTAAGGGTGCTTATTAGAAGCAGTAGGATAAGGTTTGTTGTTTTCATGTTTATCGTTTTTCGTTAATGGTTTTTTCGACCATCGAATATTGACCATTGTTTATCCATTTTTTTTGTCTTTTTTGAAAAGACAGATGTAGAGACTGATTTTTTAAATCAGCTTCTACATCTTTTGGTATTGCTATGAACAGATCTCTTGTTGTTAATACCTTAATTTAGTAAGCCTGGCAAAATCAAATTCTATCAGGCTTTTTTTATAGTATGCATATAATTTAAACTTATTATACAGTAGTATTGATTCTATTATCGATATTAAGTAGTGAGAACAAAACAATGTCGTATTTTTTTTACCATATAAGGCATTTAAGTACATTTAAGATTTAGCTTATGTGACCTTAAATGCCTTATATGGTAAATCCGTTTACTTAGTTTAGTTTTACTGTTTTATTTTGTGAGTTAAAAACCATGTACCATCGAAACATATACATTAGTTCCTATAACTAAAAAGCTGTATAATGTAATTTTAGAAGCTGTAGTAGAACCATTATCTGTAGGATATTTTATCGTTAAACTAGATCCTGTAAACGTAGATGCTGTAAACGTAGATGTTCCAGCGGTTGTTCCTTTTACTGCTAATACATAACTTCCTCCATCTTTCATATTACTTAAAGTAAATGCTCCTGCACTAGCAGTAGTTTCGGCTAAGTTGCTTAAAGAAAAATCAATTGTTGTAGTGGTAACGCTAATTGAGCTTGTATTAGTGGCGGCACCATTGACTTCAAAAGTTGAAGTTGGAGCTGTAGTACCAATCCCTACTTTACCAGCAGGAGTAATGGCTACCCTTGAAGCGTAAACGTTAGATGTATTTCTAGTCCAAAATTGAAGACCTGCTGTATGATCTGTTGTATTTCGTTCAGAACCAAAAATACCCGAACCGGAAATACCTGTTGCAGAGGTATCTGAAATGAAATCGATACTTGCAAAGAGAGCTGAAGAAAGATTTTCATTGTATAATAAAAAATTTCTAGCTAATTCCTGACTACAAGCACCACCGCATGATGCTGATTGTGATATAATTATGTTTTGAAACCCAGCATCAACTGTACTTACATGTAATCTAGATGCAGGTGCTATAGTATTAATACCTATTCTATTATTAATTGCATCTACAGAAAAGGTCGAGCCATCTACACTAAAGCCATTAGTTAAATAAGAGTTAAAGCCTAAGGTATAACTACCCCCATTTACCGTAGTATTTGATGAAAGGGATCCTGATCGGTTGTAGATACCACTTAGATTTGTCCATGCAGTACCATTGTAGCCATAAATGCTTTTATAAGTTGTATCATAGACTAGCAAACCAGTTGCAGGACTTGTTATACTAATGCGTTGTCCGCCGGTCATTCTAGGAATAAGTAACCCTTTGGTAGTAGTGCTAAGGTCTAAAGCTGCCGAAGGATCTGGATTGGCTGTTCCTATAGCTACTTGTGCCTGTGTTGTATTTGACGCGATAATAGCGGCTATAAATAATAGTTTAAAAAATAATTTTTTCATCATCCTCTTTGTTTTTAGTATTCAGTATTCAGTATTCAGTATTCAGTATTCAGTATTCAGTTCATTTTAGTAATAATAAATTCACAACGTCTGTTTTGTTTGTGTTCCAGTTCTGTACAAGGTACTCCATTAGCACAGTGATTTAACAATTGTGTTTCACCAAGTCCTTTAGTGCTTAGTCTTATTGCTTCTATGTTATTTTTTAAGAGGTATTTTCTTATAGCATTAGCTCGTAGATTAGATAATTTCATATTGTACTCGGCACTAAGACGACTATCAGTATGTGTTCTAATTTCAATATTTACTTTTGGATACTCTTTTAAAAATTCGACTAGTTTTTGTAGCTCTACTTCGGCATCTTTGCGAATGTCATATTTATTTACGGAGAAGTAGATTGGTTTTATCAATGATTGCGAAAGATCTTTACCCGTAGTCAGACTTTCAATTGTTTTTGTTATACTAAAGCTTGTCTCACTGGGTTGAATATTGCTGGTCCTGTTATATGTTATTACTTGTGTTCCATATTCAGGTGCTTTTATTTTAATATAGAATAGGTTCCCTTTTGATTTGTCTATTTTAGCCTCATATTTCCCTTGGTTGTTTATTAATCCAGTGTTAATCAGTTTGTAGTCTTTGTCATAAATTACTATTTCTATATTTTCAAGAGGCTTTTGGGTTTCTTTGTCAAAAAACACAAAATTTAGTATGGAATCTTTTTCTTTATCTTCTTTAAATTGGTAAATATCATCTTTTCCTTTACCATTGGGTCTGTTAGAACTAAAATATCCTGTATTGGAATCATTCAATTTAAAATAAGTAAAATCATCAAAAGCACTATTGATAGGTTTTCCTATATTATAGGCTGGTCCTGCTTCTTGATTTTCATTAATGGAACTTTTAAAGATGTCTAATCCCCCTAATCCTAAATGACCATTTGAAGCAAAGTACAATTCGTTGTTGCTGGATACAAACGGATAGGATTCTTTTCCAGAGGTATTGATATTAGGGCCCAAGTTTATGGCCTCCCCCACTGTTTGATGATTTACTAAGGCTACTTTATAAATATCAGTATCTCCAGATCCGCCAGGCATATCGGAAACAAAATATAAGGTTTTTTCATCAGGACTTAAAGCAGGATGTGCACAGTTGTAGGCATCATTATTAATGGCTAATTCTTTTATTTTTTTCCATTTTCCTCTTTTGTTTAATGTTGCGGTATAGATTTTTAGTTCTACTCTTTTATTGGCAGATTTTTTTTTGGGAAAATATTTACCCCCTCTGGTCAAATAAATTGTTTGGCCGTCTTTTGAAAATAGGGGAGATGATTCATTAAATTTGGATCTTTTTTTTATGGAGAAATACTTAGGGGAGGAATTAGGGATGGATAGGTCTATAGTATATAAAGAGGAATAATATTCATTTGTTCTAGGGTCTATTTTTTTGTTAGACTTGCGTGTGGAGCTAAATATAAGGGTATTATTGAATACAGATGCTCCAAAGTCAGCATATTCACTATTAATAGTGTCCGTATTTTTAATCTGGAATTCTGTAATGTGATTGGACAAGCCCTCCAGATAACTGTTGTTGTTTAAGTATTGAATGGCAATGTCGCTTTTATTGTTTACGGCAGCAAATTTAGATAAGTACTCGTTTGATTTAGTATAATCTCCAATGGATTTGAGTGTTTGGGCATAACGATAATAATAAATGGCATCTACTTCTTTGTTTAATTCAAACAATTTTTGATACCAGTTATTGGCTTGAATATATTGTGCATTGAAGAAATTAGCATCCCCTAATTTTTGAAATAGCTCTACAGATTGATATCCATTTTGAGCTACTTTTTCATAAAGCTTAATGGCATCAAAATAAACACAATTATTAAAAAATTTGTCTCCTTTGCTTAGATTCACATTTTGCTCTTGTGCTTGAGTACTAAAAAAGAGCAGTAGGTTGATGAAAACTAAAATGGTTCTATGTTTCATAAGAATTTATAATTAACAATTGGAAATAGAATAGGGGTAGATGATTTTGATATCATTAGGTTTAATTCCTCGAAGCTCTGCTTCGATTTGTTTTTTTGCCGCAGATTTCACATATTCTTGTATATGTAAATTAGTGTTTTACTTTACCAATACCTTGTGGCTCTGCTCTGAGGTAGTTTATTTAGAAAAATCTAAAACTAGATCTATTTGTTTTTCTGTAGTTGGCTAAATCAAATCGCAAAAGAAGTTCATGAGAACCAGAAGTATATTGTCCTAAATTAGAAGTGTTTTGATCATAGGCATAACCTATTAGTATTTTATCAGAGACTTGAAATCCTGCCAAAGCACTCATAGCTGTACCTAGCCTATATCCTAAACCAAAAGTGAATTTTTCATTGTATAAAAAGTTAGCAGAAAGATCAACCTGAGTTGGGCTTGACGTTAATATCTTTACCATTGCTGCGGGTTTAAATTTAAAATTATAGGACAAATCAAAAACATAACCGGCCATTAGATAAAAGTGTTGTTTTTCTTTAGCTATTGAGGTTTGGGAATCTTTATAATGAGTGGTTTCTAAGAAATTAGGTACAGATATTCCTAGGTACGAATTTTCAGACTGCAAATAAAGACCTGCTCCAACATTGGGTGATAGTTTGTTGTCTATGTTTATTAAATCAGGATCTTGTGTGTATTCTATATTTAATTTATTCAGATCAACGTTTAATAAATTGACAGATCCCCTAATTCCAAAATAGAGATTGTAAACATCATTGAGAACAATGTAATAAGAGAGGTTAGCGGCAAGATTACTTTCGTCAGAAGGACCAATTCTGTCATTTAAAACATTGATGCCTAAACCTAATCCAGCACCTATGGGACTATCTAGTGCTAGATTAATAGTAGTAGGGGCTCCCTCTAGTCCCACCCATTGTGCTCTGTACAAATTGGTAAGAGATAGTTTTTCTCTGGATCCTGCATAAGCGGGGTTAATGATAACCGTGTTATACATATACTGAGTGTATTGAGAATCTTGCTGGGCTTGCATAGCTGTATTTCCTCCTAATGAAAATAATATCGCCATCAACAATATGCTTTTTAATTGTTTCATTATCTATTATATTTAATTGATATATAAATAGCCAACTTTTCTGCCTGATTTACCTGTTCCATTTTCAGTGTAGCTAATGGCATAAAAATAGGTTCCAGAGGGTAACATTTCATTACCTCCTAAAAGTCCTTTAAATTCAGTAATCCCAGTAAATACATTACCAGTGGTATTGTAATTAGTAGTCTCATATACTTTAGCTCCCCAGCGGTTAAAAATGGTCACCGTATTCTGAGTGTTTTCTAATCCATTAATTTTGAAGTAGTCATTTAAGCCATCTTTATTATTAGAACTAATTCCATTAAAAATAATGGTAACTAGCTCCTCATTTGTTGATGGATACGTTTTTGCTTTCGCCAGGGTAAAAATCCCGTACTTTGTCATGTTAACTGGAGTGCTTATGGTTTGATTGGTTTGATCTATTACGCCAGCTTCATCTCTCCAAGTGTTAGTGGCTTCATCCCAACGCATGATATGTAATTGAGATGGATCTTCAACGATACTTGCTGGTGTAGTTATTCCAGAAGAGTCCCAACTAAGTGTTAGAATAACATCAGAAGATGCACTTTCTTTTTGAATGACCCAATATTCCTGATTGTCAATAGTTTCAATGTTAGATGGTATTGCAGTTAGATTATCAGGGGTGTCCAAATAGTATCTTAACGAGAATTTATCGGTACTATTAGCGGGAGCTGATATACTGGCTTTACGGTAAAAATTTTGATGACCTATTGGAAAATCAAAGGCTTCATTACCCACTTTCAAGACATTGCCCTCAACATGACTATCATCAGAAGCATTAGTAGTTGTAGCACCGTTTTCAAATATAATTTTTCCATCATTAGTACTACTATCTACTATTCCTTTGATGAAATTAGCATTACCAAATATATTTACCTGACCCAATAGAGGAAGGGGGAGTGTTGTATTGCTAGTATTATTAAAGACTACATTATACCAGTCCATTGGGATTATTCCTGCTATATTTTGATAATTGGATGTGCCTACAAATCGGGTTGTTCCTGTGGTTTTATTAGGAGAGAAACTAACGATTCCACTATTTATAAAATGGTTGTAAAGTAATAGTTCCCCATCATTGATTAAATCGCCTTCTTCGGTGTTGTTTATTTCTTGTAAGCTACTTACCTCGGTATTTGAGTTAATGTATAAACTACCTGTATTTGTTACTTGGCTCCAGCTATAAAGAGGAATACCCAGAGTTATCAATAACATTGATTTTAGTACTTTTAGTTTCATTTTGTCTGCATTTATAGTAGTTTGTAAGCTATTGTAATAAGTTTTAAATCCTTTTAAACCGCTGCTATATTTAAATTTTGTATGTATTTTTTGTTTTCGAAAAATACATACAAAGGATTTAGTTGAGTTGATTTATATAAGAATTCCAAATTTCAATAGAGTGTAAATAATGCTTTAGGGGGTAACTATTTACCAATTTTTAAATTACATCTTTGATTTAGGCTGTTGTGAAAATGGTAAAAAAAAAATGGAAAAGTATTGTTATACCAGATTCGTATATTATGTAGCAACTTAATATACAACACAATCCCTCTTTAATTAAAGAGAGATTGTGTTTATAATAATATAAAGGTTTATTTAATTACATGCCAATTTGCACCATCTGATTGTAATAACCAAGTTTGTAAATATACACCTCCGTAAATACCAGTAGCTGGAGCCTGACCCTCTACATTTCCTGCTGCAGCAACAATCTTCACTAAATTGCTAGAAGTATCTACTTTTTTGATGTAGTATTTTTTACCTTCAACAGTAGTTGCATCTGGTAAAGTTACTGTTACAGCTGCTGATGTAGCATCCACAAGAATTGTTTCCATACTTGCTAGTAAAGTTAAATCAGCACTGATGTTTTGAACACTAAAAGGAGAACTGATAGAAGTTGTTCTTAATTCTCCAGTTGTGCCATCAGTAACTACCATTAAGTTAGTTTGTGTGTCAATGTCAGCAGTAGCTAAACCAGTAATAGCTAGTAATTTGCGATCTGCTACAGTTGCATTTGTTCCGTCAGCAGTAATTGTAGTAAGTGGTTCTGATAATAATCCACCTAATTTAATTTTGCTCCCATCATCAGACAAACCATTTTCTGCATCTTTACCTACTTTTTCCCATGCAGTACCATTCCAAAAGTAAAAACCTGGAGTAACATCATCAGGGACAGTACCAGTAGTAGCAGTGTTGTAAATTAACATTCCTGTTTCAAGACCTGTAACAGGTATGGTACTAGCATCATTTATACCTGTTAAAGCTATTCTGGAGATTAATACCCCTTTGTTGCTTGAAGTGATGTCTAACATTGCCGATTTGTTAGGTGTTGCGGTACCAATACCTACCTGCGCATAAGTTGCTGTTCCTAGAACGAACAACATAGAACATAGAATTTTTTTCATAAATTTTTGTATTTAAAATTAAACTAGAGCAAACTTATGGTTAAAAAAATGCTAAAACAGCTGTTGTGTTGTATTTGAGTATATGTGTGTAATTTATGAATGCTATGGTGTATAATACGCAATTTTGATGTTTATTAGTTTGCTGTTTTTATAAATAGATTGGTATAGTATTTTTTTTGGGATGTGGAATCTGTTGTGATGGATAATCCGAATTGAGTAAAATTACCTTCAATATTTTTTTTATGATTGGGGCTTTTGAGCCAGGCACTAAGTACTTTTTTGTTAGAGTTGTAATTATAGGCAATATTTTCAGCAACATTTGTAGCCCCTAGAAGTTGTTTAAGTTCATCTGCTCTATTAATAAAACCATTGTGGTTGATGGATTTTTTTTGAATCATATAGTTGTTGTGTTGAGCTGCAACATAGGCTAGGTGTTCGTTTATTACTAGTTTTTCTAGCCCAATACTGTCTCTGTACTTGTTGATGATTTCCATTAGCTCTAACTCGTCTTTATTGAATGTGTAGGCGAATTGTTTTTTAGTTATTGTGTCTTCTTGTGAGCATGTATTTATTGTAGATAGTAGTAAAGCTAGAAGAAAGTTTCTCGTGTATCCAGTTAAAATTTGGTATGTTCTCATGGATGAGTAATTATTTATAGGAAGGAATAATCTATATTTTGTTCAATGTAGATTAACTAATCAAGCAAAAATATTTCTTTTTTTAATGTTTTTTTTTGTCAAGTAATCAAAGGTTGATTTGGTTGTGTAAGTGTAGCGTATTGTTGTTTATGTGTTATGAATTCTTGAGGTTGCTATAAATTGAAATTGTATCTAAGATCTTTTATACGAATAATTGAAAATAGCTCTCTTATATTACTTATTGTTAATCGAATATGACATGTGTGTGTATTGTTGTTTTGATTTAGATGAGTTTTGTGTTGTTTTTGTTAAATACTTAATATTAATGGTCATAATTGATTATTCCAGCAATGTTTAAAAATGTGAAATGCAGATTAGTTTTTATGCTATGTTTTTATTTTTCATGTGCAAAAATGTTTTGCCAAGTTGGTATTGGTACTATTGTACCTGATAAATCATCTATGCTAGATGTTGTTTCTACCAACAAAGGTGTTTTGATACCAAGAGTTAGTTTAACTGGACTTACTGATATCACAACTATAATCGACGGCAATAAAGAGAGTTTACTAGTTTATAATACTTCAACAGTTTTAGATGTTAGGCCAGGCTATTATTATTGGTCAAATAATAAATGGAATAAAATAGCTATTGCAGATGATAACGTTTTGACGAATGTTGATAATGGCTTAACTGCTAGTAACGGCAATACGCGTTTGGGAGGAGATTTAACAGTTCCAACATTGATTACAGCAACGGCAACTAATACTTTGGCTATAAAAGGTCTGGGAACAGGAAATGTTGTGACAGATGATTTTTTAGTTGTTGACAAAAGTACTGGGATTTTAAAAAAAGTGGTTGCTAGTCAATTTTTGAAAGAAAAACAGACTGTTATAATTGCTACAAATGAACAAACGGAATTTAATGCTCCATTAGCTACTATTGATCCAGAAAAAATTAATGTTTTTAGAAATGGCATAAGAATAGATTTTACCCTCTTAAATACAGGGGTTATAAAGTTAGAGGCTGATGTGATTTGCAATCAAAACGATGAAATACGAATTGTACAATTTTATTAAATAAATATATTAACACTTGATGAAGAAAATTATGAAAACACATTTACATTTACTTAGAATTACATTTATTATGTTGGGTTTTACTGCTGCTAATGCACAATCAACAATTGATGTTGCAAAAGAAGCAACAGCAGTGAAAGTGGTAGACAACAAGGGGACAATCAAATATTTTCAATCGAACAATGGTATTACTCAAATAGTAAATACTACTGCTAATAAAACTACTACTACATGGCAGTTAGGAGGTACACTTACTGACGATACGTATATTGATGTTAGTGGTAAGGCATTTGCGCTTGATGGTATTGCTTTAGCTTCAGCTACTGCTGCATCAAGTGATGCCACTGATGCAAGTAGTCATGGTACAGGAACTGGGTGGACACTTTTAGTACGCGATGAGGCTACTGGTGCTACTCAAAAATTATTAGCTACCGATTTAATTAGCGGAATAAGAGTGGAACATACGCAATCAGCAGATGCAACCGGAAATGTTCCTATCACTGTTACAGGTTTACCTGTATTAACAGCAGGTACTACAGATGCTAAGTTATTTGTTTTTAGAAACGGAGCTAAATTAAGAACTGGTTCTGATTTTGTTGCTACTGCTGATACTGTAACTATTACTTATAGTTCAACAGATTTACCAATGTATGCAGGTGATGTAGTTGAAATTCAGTATATTAAATAATTTGATTGCATTTTGAATTCATTGAGACTAATGTTAATCTTTATACTAATGACGGTTTGTGCTTCTAGTTTTGCACAAACCGTCAAGTTTATTGATAACAAAGGTACTTTAAGAAATATTGAAATTGGAATAGGCAATGTAGCCGAAATATATGACGTTATTGGTGGACAAACTATTAATGAAGGCACTTTTTCGGACATTAATTTTAGTTCTGCTGGAATAGTAGATACAGAAGATTTTTTTACAAGTATAAATTCCATAACGATTATAAAGTCAGGTCGTTACGAAATAATTTATAGAGTAAGCACACAAACAACGAATAATGAAAGAAATGGTGGTGAATTTTATTTAGAAGTTGCAGGAACAGAATCTCCAGCTACTAGATCATATACCTATAGCAGGAATAATCTGAATGATAAAAATACAACTACCGTAATTAAAATAATTAATGTTTCATCAACAACTATAATTAAAGTAAAAGGTCGGGTTTATGCTTCAAGTCAAAGTGGCACCAGTTCATCAGTTAACATGGTTGCAAACGGATCTTCCTTAAATATAAAAAGAATAAAATAACCCGTTGGGTGTAATTATTTGAAGTAGAAAACATTGGTTGGATATTGGTCAAGATACTGAAATTCAGTATCTTGATGTCACCAAACAAACCAATATCTATGT
>WSSedL1CaDRAFT_10001589_pt1 | contig 12948 bp, 9 predicted proteins | sample WetSurSL1Cattail_FD_9464 | JGI IMG/M metagenome (IMG submission 9464)
CAAAATCATGCGAGCCATTTTAAGGCTGTTTCTGATGAATCTCTTAAAAGAGATTATCGGTAACAGCTTTTTTGTTAATCAATCGGGGCATTTGATGCTCGTAGAAAATTTGCTTCTTCAATCAATCATAATAATAGGATAAGCAATATAAATTAAGCTAAATTGATTTAATTTGATTTACTATTCCAGTACCGGTACGTGCAGAAAAGATATCAGAAATTCCTATTGACAAAGTGACATATGTACAATTTGCACAAACAGTCACATGCAGCATACAAAATATGTAAAATTCTTTGTTGCTCTTTCCAAATAATAAAAAAGTTATCCACAGTGAAGAAGCCTTGTTTTTAGATAAAAGAAAGTTATACACCGTTTTATCCACATTATCCACATTAATGAACTACTCGTGTCGCATGCGTTTTTTACTGTCAATAACGAAAATGCGTTTTGTAACTTATGTTAAATCAACATTGATAGATAGAAATTTTGATTATTCTGCTTGACAACGTTATTGTCGGATAATAAAGAATATTAATTTAAATTTGATGAAAAACAAAGAATTTGTTTGAAAAAAGTAAAAACTATAGATACCTGTATAAAAATGTATTATTAGTTTATTTTACAAATCTTAAGATGAGTATAGAATTTCTTGCTTCTGCCAATTCTATACAAAGTAGCTTGTCACTTCCTATGCCGTATGCTATAATTGAGATAGCATTGAAGAACGAATGCTACCAAGAGAAAGTAAAAAAGGAGTTGGGCATTATGCGTTATATTATCAGCGGTAAAAACATTGAGGTAACAGAAGGCTTGAAGACGGCTGTATATGAGAAGATTGGAAAACTTGAGAGATATTTTACTCCTGATACTGAAATTCATGTTACACTCAGCGTTGAGAAAGAAAGACAAAAAATCGAGGTAACAATTCCTGTAAAAGGAAACATAATTAGAGCAGAGCAAGTTAGTAATGATATGTATGTATCTATTGATTTGGTTGAAGAGATAATCGAGCGCCAGTTAAGAAAATATAAGAATAAATTAATTGATCATAAGCAGGCAGCAACAAATTTTAATCAGGCCTTTATAGAGGATGATTATTTTGAAGATGATACAGTTAAAATTGTAAAAACAAAGCGTTTCGCGATCAAACCGATGGACGCAGAAGAAGCTTGTATTCAGATGGAGTTACTTGGACATAATTTCTATGTATTCCGTAATGCACAGACAGACGAAGTTAATGTAGTATATAAAAGAAAAGGAAACACCTACGGACTAATCGAACCAGAATATTAACGTTTAAACGGATTATCGAAAGAAAGGAGAGCTGTTCTCGTGCTCGCACGAAGGACAGCTCTCCTTTCTTTCGATAAGCGTAGCGTAAAGCGAGCAAGCGCTATTTGCGAGCTTTAATCCGTTGAAACGTTAATGATGGTTGGATTCATTCCGTTTACGCAACGTTAATTTCTCCTTCATATTTCGGTCACAGAAAATTCAGTTGAATAGTAACAACGTAAATGTTACAATGTTATTTGAACAATTTTGGAATAATATATATCAGTACAGGAGTGGACTTTAGTATGGGATTATTGGAAAAGGTTTTCGGCACTCATAGTGAGCGCGAGATTAAAAGAATTGTACCGATTGCAGATAAGATTGAAGCATTGGAGCCTGAATTTGTTAAACTTACCGATGAAGAGTTAAAAGCCAAGACAATAGAGTTTAAAAACAGACTTAAAAATGGGGAAACCGTAGACGATATATTGGTAGAAGCATATGCAACAGTACGAGAGGCCGCAAAGCGTGTAATTGGGCAAAGACATTTCCATGTTCAGTTGATTGGTGGTATCATCCTGCATCAGGGCCGTATCACAGAGATGCGTACCGGTGAAGGTAAAACCCTGACCTCAACTTTACCGGCATATCTGAATGCTTTGGAGGGAAAGGGAGTTCACATTGTAACAGTTAATGATTACCTGGCAAAGCGTGACTCTGAATGGATGGGACAAATCCATGAATTTCTGGGACTTAAAGTAGGAGTAATCCTTAACAGCATGGAAAAGGATGAGCGCAGGGCAGCATATGACAGTGACATCACCTATGCAACCAATAATGAATTGGGATTTGATTATCTGAGAGATAATATGGTTATTTATAAAGAACAGCTGGTTCAACGCGATTTACATTTTGCTATCATCGATGAGGTGGATTCCGTATTAATCGATGAAGCACGAACACCGTTGATTATATCCGGTCAAAGTGGCAAATCGACTGAGTTGTATCGCGTATGCGATATTCTTGCAAATCAGCTGATGAAAGGCACGACGAGTGGAGAGTTATCCAAGATGTCGGCCCTTATGAAAGAAGACGTAGAGGAAACCGGAGATTTTATAGTTAATGAGAAGGAGAAGAATGTCCATCTTACCGCTGACGGTGTTAAGAAGGTAGAGAATTTCTTTAATATTGAAAATCTTGCGGATCCTGAGAATCTTGAAATACAGCACAATATCATTCTTGCTCTGCGTGCACATAATCTTATGTTTAGGGATCAGGATTATGTAGTAAAAGAGGATGAGGTTCTGATCGTTGATGAATTTACCGGACGTATCATGCCCGGAAGACGTTACAGCGATGGACTTCATCAGGCAATTGAAGCCAAGGAAAATGTCAAGGTAAAAAGAGAAAGTAAGACTCTGGCAACGATTACTTTTCAGAATTTCTTCAACAAGTATAAGAAGAAATGCGGTATGACCGGTACCGCTCTGACCGAGGAAAAAGAATTCAGGGAAATTTACGGAATGGATGTTATCGAAGTTCCTACCAATCTCCCGGTTGCGCGTGTCGATCGACAGGATGTTGTATATAAGACGAAGAGAGAAAAACTGAAAGCTATCATTGAAGAAATTGTAGAATCACATAGGAAAGGTCAACCTGTACTGGTTGGTACTATTACAATTGAGTCATCAGAAGAAATCAGCTCCATCTTAAAGAAACAGAACATTCCGCATAAGGTATTAAATGCGAAATTCCATGAGCTGGAAGCTGAAATAGTTGCTGATGCCGGACAATTCGGAGTAGTTACCATAGCAACCAACATGGCTGGACGTGGTACTGATATTAAGCTTGGAGAAGGTGTCGTAGAACAGGGCGGTCTCAAAATCATCGGTACAGAACGTCATGAGTCAAGACGTATTGACAATCAGTTGAGGGGGCGTGCCGGTAGACAGGGAGATCCCGGAGCATCGCGTTTCTTTATTTCCTTGGAAGATGAAGTAATGCGTCTGTTTGGTTCGGAGCGTCTGATGTCAATCTTTAATTCTCTGGGTATAGCGGAAGGTGAGCAGATTGAGCATAAGATGCTTACCAATGCAATTGAAAAAGCGCAGAAGAAAATTGAAAATAATAATTATGGAATCAGAAAGAACTTGCTGGAATATGATCAGGTAAATAATGAACAGAGAGAAATTATTTATGCTGAGAGACGAAGAGTTTTAAACGGCGAAAGCATGAGGGATACCATTTATCGTATGGTTACCGATACGGTAGAGTCTTGTGTAAACACCTGTATCAGTGATGATCAGAATCCGGATAACTGGGATCTGAATGAACTGAATGAATTGTTGCTCCCGATTGTGCCGCTGCCTAAGATAGAATTTAATCAAGACCAGAGAAGGGGTCTGATGAAGGACAATCTTGTTCAACAGTTGAAAGAAGATGCAGTAAAGCTTTATGAAGAGAAAGAGTTGGAATTCCCTGAGACCGAGCAAATCAGAGAGATTGAACGTGTTATCCTCTTAAAGGTTATTGATCATAAATGGATGGATCATATCGATGATATGGATCAATTGCGTCAGGGTATCGGCTTAATGGCATATGGACAGAGACAACCAATTATTGAGTATAAATTTCAAGGTTTTGAGATGTTCGACAGTATGATAGATGCTATTCGTGAAGATACGATTAAAGCACTTTTACATGTACGTATAGAGCAAAAGGTTGAGAGAGAGCAAGTAGCTAAGGTTACCGGAACGAACAGAGATGACAGTGTAGCAAATGCTCCGATCAAACGGGTAGGAAAAAAGATTCAGCCAAATGATCCATGCCCATGCGGAAGCGGTAAAAAATACAAATTCTGTTGTGGAAAAAACATTTAATTAATGTAAACATATTGAGTTTGATAATGTAGAACTATATAATATAAAAAAGAGGTGATTTCGTGGTTGAGTTAGATCAGTTTAAATATACACTGAGTACGTATGAAAAACCATTGATTGAAATGGGGGATTCACTTTGACCTGGCTACTAAAAGTGACAGGGTAAAGGAACTCGAACATACGATGGCAGAAACTGGATTTTGGGATAATCAGGACAAAACACAGGCTGTAATGAAAGAACTTAAAAACCTGAAGGATACGATGGATGAATATCAGCATCTTAAGGGACGTTTTGAAGATGTTCAGACTTTAATTTTGATGGGTTATGAAGAGAATGATGCAAGTCTGATTCCGGAAATTCAGGAAGCAATGAATTTATTTATTGCCGATTTAGAAGATCTTAAGCTAAGAACTCTTTTGTCCGGAGAGTATGATAAATATAATGCAATCCTGACATTGCATGCCGGAGCCGGTGGCACGGAAAGCTGTGACTGGGCCAGTATGTTGTGCCGTATGTATCAACGATTTGCAGATAAGAAGGGTTTTACGACTGAAATGATTGATTTTCTGGACGGAGATGAAGCCGGTTATAAATCAGTAACACTACAAATTAACGGCATAAATGCATATGGATATCTGAAAGCAGAGAAGGGTGTGCATCGTCTGGTACGTATTTCTCCGTTTAATGCAGCCGGAAAGAGGCAAACCTCTTTTGTGTCCTGTGATATCATGCCGGATATTGAAGAAGATACAGGAATTGAAATAAGCGATGATGATATCAGAATTGACATTTTTCGTTCCAGCGGGGCCGGTGGCCAGCATGTTAATAAAACATCCTCTGCAATCCGAATTATACATTTACCAACCAACATCGTAGTACAATGTCAGAATGAACGCTCCCAGCTTCAGAATAAAGATAGAGCTATGAAAATGCTGAAGGCCAAGTTGTATCTCTTGAAACAACAGGAGAACTTGGATAAGCTCTCGGGTATTCGCGGAGAAACAAAGGAAATCGGCTGGGGAAGCCAGATACGCTCCTATGTTTTGCAGCCATATACTTTGGTTAAGGATCACCGAACAAATGAAGAGGTTGGTAATGCAGCCAGCGTATTGGACGGAAATCTTGACTCATTAATTAATGCATATCTAAAATGGAATGCGCAGATGCAGTAAATTCAGGAGACATAAAAGGAGGGAAACTATGCAGAGCACAAAACAGGCAGTTTTTATTCTTGGCGAAGAGGAATACAGTATGGATATCATGGATGTAGTCACGATTGAGAAGGTCGTTACTATTGAACCGGTTTCAAGTTTACCGCAGAATTTTAAGGGAGTCATTAACTTAAGAGGAGATATTATTCCGGTATACAGCTTGAGAAAAAAGTTTGGTCTGGAAGAGATTTTGCCGGATCCGGACACCAGATTTGTAATAACATCTTCGGAGGGCGTTTTGGTTGCATTTGAGGTAGACAAAATGTCAGGCATCGTGCAGTTAAACGGGGATCAACTTAGTGAAGTGCCTCTGCTTGTGCAAAGTAATGACACCTCCTACCTGAAAGCAATGACAAAGTTGGATAATCGCTTGGTAATGATATTGGATAAAGACAAAATATTATCTGAGGAAGATCATAAGAAGATAGTAAAAGCGATAAAAAAGTAAATCTATGAGCCTTGCGAAACTAAGCGGGCCTTCACAAAGAAAGGCATCCATTATGAATGCCTTTCCGTAATATAGAATGATATTGCAGAGAGAATGACTGAAGGCATAATCCGTACCATAAAGACAGTCGAAATACAATAATTTAATCTTATACAAAAATAATAATGTTTATCACACGGCATTCAAGCATATGTGACAAATATTATTTTTTTGATTTGAACATAGTAAATGGGTATTGCATTGTGAATAAATATATGATAGTATATCTTTCTTAGAAAGACAATTGTGTTCGTAATGCACACAGCTGTTAAGATTTAACACATATATTACCTTGGATAACAGGAGGCACTGCAAATTGAATGGAGATCAATATTTTATCGTTAAGAAAAAGGCTGTACCTGAGGTATTGCTAAAGGTAGTAGAGGCAAAGCGGCTCCTTGATTCGGAACGTGTGATGACGGTACAGGAGGCAACGGATGCTGTAGAAATCAGCAGAAGCTCCTTTTATAAATATCGTGATGATATTTTCCCGTTTTATGAGAACACCAGAGGGAAGACAATCACTTTTATGCTTCAGATGGATGATAAACCGGGTCTGCTTTCCAAAGTGCTCAACCAGGTTGCAAAATCTGAAGCGAATATTCTTACCATTCATCAGAGCATTCCGGTAAATGGGATAGCGCTGCTTACTTTAAGTATAGAGATACTTCCACAGACAGACAGTGCATCATCTTTAATTGATGCAATAGAGGCAATGGAAGGAATCCATTATGTGAAAGTTGTGGCTAGGGAATAATAAGTGGGAAATCAGTTAGTAACATTATTATTGATAAGGGAAATGTAATAACACTTCCTTCGTTTAAATTAATTGAATACGGCATGAAATTGGAGGAACAACAATGATTAATATTGCAGTCTTAGGATACGGCACAATCGGCTCAGGGGTAATAGAGGTACTGAAAACCAATTGTGAAAGTATTGCAAAAAGAGCTGGAGACCAAATTGACGTAAAGTATGTCTTGGATTTGAGAGAATTTCCGGGTGATCCAATTATGGAGAAGCTGGTTCATGATGTAAATACTATATTAGAGGACCCTGAGGTAAAGATTATATGTGAGGTTATGGGCGGTGTTGAACCGGCATTTACCTTTGTTAAGTCGGCCTTGTTAAAGGGAAAGAGTGTCGTCACCTCCAACAAGGAGCTGGTTGCAAAGCACGGTGCAGAGCTTATAAATATGGCGAAAGAGCATAACCTTAACTTTCTCTTTGAAGCAAGTGTCGGCGGTGGCATCCCGATCATCAGACCACTCAACCAGTCACTGACTGCGGATGAAATTGTTGAGATAACAGGTATCTTAAATGGTACCACCAATTATATCTTGTCGAAAATGTGTGATGAAGGCTTAGGCTTTGAAGCTGCATTGGCAGAGGCCCAGAAGCTTGGCTATGCAGAGCGTAATCCGGCAGCGGATGTGGAAGGTCATGATGCCTGCAGAAAGATAGCCATCTTATCCTCACTTGCTTTTGGAATGCAGGTAGATTATGAGGATATCTATACCGAGGGCATCACGAAGATTACCGATATTGATATTCTTTATTCAAAGGCATTAGGAGCGAAGATTAAGTTATTTGCAACCAGTATCCGAGACAATGACCGCGTTTACGCAATGGTGGCTCCGGCTATGATAAAATCAAACCATCCGTTATTCAGTGTTAATGATGTATTTAACGGAATCTTTGTCAGAGGAAATGTCATAGGGGATGTTATGTTTTATGGAAGCGGAGCAGGAAAATTGCCGACAGCGAGCGCTGTGGTAGCTGATATTGTGGATGCTGCAAAGCACTTTGGTAAAAATATATGGACAATCTGGAGCAGCAAGAAGCTGGAACTGACTGATGTTAACCAGGTGAAACATCGTTTCTTCCTGAGAGTGAAAGGAAGTGCACAGGACGTAAAGGATCAGGTTGCTAAGCTATTTGGCGAGGTTGAGGAAGTAAAAGCAGAAGGAATTCAGGGCGAATATGCATTTATTTCGGAAAGCATTTCTGAGCAGGATGTAAAAGAGAAGATAAATAAGCTGGCCGATGTATTAAGTTTGATTAGGGTCAGGTTTTAAATACTAAGAGGTGTAATGACAGGTAATTGACTTGCATCGAAAGAAGAAAGGGCTGAAAGAAATGAAGTACATCGTTGTCCTTGGAGACGGCATGGCAGATGAACCAATCATCTCGCTTGATAACAAAACTCCATTAATGGCAGCAGCAACTCCTCAAATGGATTTGCTTGCTAGAAAGTCTGAACTGGGAATAGCATATACGATCCCTGAGGGTATGAAACCGGGAAGCGATACGGCCAATCTGGCTGTGCTGGGTTATAACCCTAGAATCTATTATTCCGGACGTTCACCTCTGGAGGCTCTCAGCATCGGGGTGGATATGAAGTCGACGGATATTGCGCTTCGCTGCAATATCGTAACTCTTACGGAAGAGGATAAGCCATATGAGGAGCAGACGATTTTGGACCACAGCTCCGGTGAGATTGTCACAGAGGATGCGGCGGTCCTGATAGAAGCTATTAAGAAAGAACTGGAAAATGATATCTATAAATTCTATGTAGGAACCAGCTACCGACACCTCACCATCTGGGACAAGGGTGAAGTGTTGGAACTTGCACAACCCCACGATATCCTCGGTAAAGTAATTAGTGAGTATCTGCCACAGGATGCAGCATTAAGGGATATGATGAAAAAAAGTTATGACATCCTGAAAAATCACCCTTTAAATGAGAAAAGACAAGCTAATGGACTTAACAAGGCAAATTCTCTTTGGTTCTGGGGTGCGGGTACAAGACCGGTGCTTACCTCCTTTGAAGAGAAGAATCATTTAAAGGGTGCGATGATTTCTGCGGTTGATTTGTTAAAGGGAATTGCGGTGGGAGCCGGAATGAAAGTTATCGAGGTACCCGGAGCAAACGGAACACTTCATACCAACTATGAGGGAAAAGCAAAGGCTGCTGTTAAAGTTTTAGTGGAAGAGGATTACGATTTTGTTTATATCCATGTAGAGGCACCGGATGAAATGGGCCATCAGGGGAATATTAAGAATAAGATACAGTCCATAGAATATCTGGACCAGAGAGTAATTAAGGTTGTAGTGGAGGAAATGGAGAAAACAGGTGTGGATTACCGTATGCTTATCATGCCCGACCATCCGACACCGATTCGGTGCAGAACCCATACCAGCGATCCTGTTCCTTATCTCCTCTATGACAGTACGGCGGAGCAAAATCATGACTGGCATTACAATGAAGCAGAGGCTAAGTTGACAGGTATCGTAGTGGAAGAAGGATATAAAGTAATCGATCGTTTATTTGAAAGATAGGAAGCATCACATATTACCATAATGCAGTGTTTGAGAGGCAGTTTGTTGAAATCGACAACCTGCCTCTCGGTCTAATATAATTTCAGTTAGAATTTAATAACATTAATTAAAATATGGCGATTAAGTTGATTTTTGTTTCAGTACATTTGGAAATTCAAGCTTTTATTAAGTAGTGTTTCGTGATATATTATATAAGCAATCATATCAGGAATATCCGGCTTAATTATTCCACAATCATCTGGCGTGGATATTACCGGATATATCAGGAAAGGAAAAGTAGGATGAAGCCGAATGGTTTCATTGTATCAGTAAAAAACATGGACATTTTAAAGCAGATTAGGGATGAACTTGGAATACGAACAGAGCAGGTAGAAGCAACGGTCAAATTAATCGATGAAGGAAATACAATTCCTTTTATCGCAAGATATCGTAAGGAAGCAACAGGGTCGCTCGATGATGAGCAATTGCGAAATCTTCACGAAAGGCTGCTGTATTTAAGGAATCTGGAAGAGAAGAAGACTCAGGTATTAAATAGCATAGAAGAGCAGGGTAAGCTGACACCGGAATTAAAGAATCAGATTCTGGCAGCAGCAACATTAGTTGTGGTAGACGATTTATATCGTCCCTACCGTCAGAAGAGAAGAACCAGAGCGACGATTGCTAAGGAGAAGGGCCTTGACGGACTTGCTGAAATCATTCGTGCACAGGAGATAAACGAACCGGTTGCGCAAGCTGCCCAAAACTTTTTGTCCGAAGAGAAAGAAGTCCTTACAGTTGAGGACGCTATTGCCGGGGCGATGGATATCATTGCAGAGGAGATCTCAGATGAAGCAGAACACCGTATCTATATTCGCGAAGCAACCATAAAAGAAGGGACGCTGACCTCCGTTGCTAAGAATGATAAGCAGGAAACAGTATACGAAATGTATTATCATTTTGAAGAAGCGATCGAAAAGCTTGCTGGTCACAGAATATTAGCCATCAACCGTGGTGAGAGCGAGAAGATTCTGACCGTAAAGATAACAGCACCGGAAGAACGAATAGTGCGTTATCTCGAGAAGAAAGTAATCGTTAAGGATAATCCTTATACCAATGACATTTTAAAGACAACCCTAGAGGATAGTTATCGGAGACTGATTGCACCGGCTATTGAACGTGAAATACGAAGTGATTTGTCGGATAAGGCAGAAGATGGTGCCATCAAGGTATTCGGTAAGAATTTGGTACAACTTCTGATGCAGCCTCCGATTAGCGGGCAGGTGGTTCTTGGTTGGGATCCTGCATTTCGTACCGGATGCAAGCTCGCGGTTGTAGATACGACCGGTAAGGTGCTGGATACAGTCGTAATTTATCCGACCGCTCCGCAGAATAAACTAGAGGAAGCCAAGTTGGTATTAAAGAAGTTAATAGATAAACATAATATAACGCTGATTTCGGTTGGAAACGGAACAGCCTCAAGAGAATCAGAGATTGTAATTGTGGATCTTTTGAAAGAAATTAAAAAAGACGTGAAATACATTATTGTCAATGAAGCGGGAGCCTCTGTATATTCTGCAAGTAAGCTTGCAACCGAAGAATTCCCGAATTATGATGTAGGTCAAAGAAGTGCGGCTTCCATTGCAAGAAGACTGCAGGACCCGTTAGCAGAGCTGGTTAAGATTGATCCCCAGTCCATCGGTGTCGGACAATATCAGCATGACATGAACCAGAAGAAGCTGGGCGATGTTCTGTCCGGTGTCGTAGAGGATTGTGTTAATAGGGTTGGAGTCGATTTAAATACTGCTTCTGTATCCTTATTGGAGCATGTTTCCGGTATCAGCAAGGCAATAGCAAAGAATATCGTAGCTTACCGGGAGGCGAATGGGAGATTTAAGAGTCGTAATGAGCTTCTTAAAATCCCCAAACTTGGACCGAAGGCATTTGAACAATGTGCAGGCTTTATGCGAATTCAAGGTGGGGGCAATCCCCTGGATGCAACAGGGGTTCATCCGGAATCATATGAGGCGACTCAGGCACTCCTTGGCAAATTAGGTCTGTCGCTTAAGGATATTCAAGAGATTCAGGCAAAGGCTCAGAAGCAGAAAGGGCAGGAACCGGTTAAGAAAGCGGAACCGGTACCGGAGAAGAAAAAGACAATTACAATTAATAGTCAGGATACCGCCTTTGGTAAGGCTCTTGCGGCAGCAGTCGGAAAAAGCGGCATTTCTGCACCGGAGACTACACAAAAGGCAGGAACAGCTGTAAGAGATTCAGAGGATCAATTCAGTGAGGTTATAACCATCGGCAGGAAGATCAAGGATAAGCAAAAGCTGGCCAGTGAACTTGGAATAGGAGAGATCACTCTGACAGATATAATAAAAGAGCTTGAAAAACCCGGAAGAGATCCTAGAGATGAGATGCCAAAGCCCCTTCTTAGAACAGATGTACTTGATATGAAGGATCTGTCCGAAGGGATGATATTAATGGGAACGGTTCGTAATGTAATCGACTTTGGTGCATTTGTTGATATCGGAGTTCATCAGGACGGCTTGGTTCACATCTCACAGCTTTCGGATAAAAAATTTGTTAAGCATCCGCTGGATATTGTGAGTGTCGGAGATATTGTTGAAGTTAAGGTAATGAGCATTGATCTACCAAAGAAAAGAATTCAGCTGACTATGAAGCTGTAATAGGAAATTCAAGTATACTCAAAAACAATAAAATAGAAGTGCACTTATCAACTTATCTTTATGTAACTTTAATATAATAGAAGGAGAAGTCTGATAGGTGCATTTTATATGAATCCTTGGTCAACTATTTAAAAGGGGAGGAAGGTAAGGTAATATGGGCATGATAAACGTGATTGCATTAATAATGGGAGTGATGTGTTTGCTTTATTACATCATAATTATTAATTATGTCGGAGTGGACTCTTCGTTTGCATTGTTTTGGCTTTTCACCGGTATTGGGCTTATATTAGTATTTGTAATCATAAGTCTGTGTAACAGGTATGAGATCCGTTTACCAAGCTACTTATCAATACCCTTTCTTATAATTGTGATACTGGGTATAGGTATATTTGTGTGGATAGAAGGTATGATTATTACGAATTCCAAACAGGTGGCGGATGCTAAAGCGGATTATTTAATCGTATTAGGTGCCCAAGTAAAGGGTACGAAGATATCCAAAGCTTTAAAAAGACGATTGGATGTTTCAATAAGATATTTGAAGGATAATGTCAAAACGATTGTAATTGTAGCCGGAGGACGCGGCAAATATGAAGATATTACGGAAGCACAAGCTATGAGAGAATATCTTCTTGTGAATGGAGTAGGAGAAGCTCGTATTATATTAGAAGATAAATCAAGGAATACGATTGAAAACATTCGCAATAGCAGGGCGTTGATACGGGATACTAGTACAAGAATAGTGCTTGTAACCAGTGACTTTCATATCTTTCGGGCATTATCAATCGCAAAGAAGCAAGGGCTTTCTAACACACAGGGGATATCCTCGCCATCTGATCCCATCCTATTTATTAATTACTATGTAAGAGAGGCACTTGGAGTACTGAAGGATAAATGGAAGGGTAATATGTGATTTTCAACATATTTTGTGTGCAACGGTTCGAAAGAACCGCAGTGACTGAATAGTCACGTAAATTGTTATTAATCTGTTGAAATGGATGAGGATTCATATGATGATCATGTTAAATATACTGCTGAATAACATTTTTCCGATCTTTGTTTTAATCGGACTTGGATTTGTATTGGCTCG
>WSSedL1CaDRAFT_10001590_pt1 | contig 12939 bp, 9 predicted proteins | sample WetSurSL1Cattail_FD_9464 | JGI IMG/M metagenome (IMG submission 9464)
CGGATACCGCAAAAGAGGCGGGTAAAAAAGCAGGCGACGGAGGCAAGGTGGTTTCTGAAACTATTGAAGGAATGGAAAGAATTGCCAGCGTAGTAAAAAAATCCGCTGAAACTGTTCAGGAACTTGGAAAGAGCAGCGATCAGATTGGAGAAATTGTTCAGGTAATTGACGATATTGCAGACCAGACTAATTTACTGGCTCTTAACGCGGCAATTGAAGCCGCTCGCGCAGGAGAGCAGGGACGCGGTTTTGCAGTGGTTGCCGACGAGGTGCGGAAACTGGCCGAAAGAACTACTAAGGCTACTAAAGAAATTGCCGGTATGATTAAACAAATTCAGGGCGATACGCATGAAGCGGTAATTTCTATGGAAGAAGGCACAAGAGAGGTTGAAGTTGGCAAGAAAAAAGCCGATCTTGCCGGAGTTTCATTAAAAGAAATTATGGAAGTGGCAAATAAAGTGGTGGATATTGTAACTCAGGTGGCGGCTGCAAGCGAGCAGCAGTCCTCTGCGGCTGAACAGATTAGCAAAAATATTGACGCCATAAGCAGCGTTACGCAGGAAAGCGCTACGGGAACTCAGCAGATTGCAAAAGCTACTGAAGACCTTAGCCGTTTGACGCTTAATCTTGAAAGTCTTATTGGCCATTTCAAAATAAATAAACAATTGGCTGTGGCTAATAGATAATTAATAAGAGACATTCAGGAAAAAAAGCATGGGAAAATATAATTATCTTATAATAAATAAACCTTACGACGTGCTTTCGCAGTTTACGGATAAATTTGGCAGAAAGACTTTGAATAAATTTTATAAATTTCCGCCTTCGGTCTACCCCGTAGGACGTTTAGACATGGACAGCGAAGGATTGCTTTTTTTATCGGATGATAAAAGATTGACAAAGGCTCTGTTAGAGCCTGTTTATGGGCATGAGCGGGAATATCTGGTTCAGGTGGAAGGCGTTCCGTCTGAGGAGGAGCTGGAAGAGCTTAGAAATGGAGTAATAATAGAAGGCAGGATGACGCTTCCTGCCAAAGCTCGTTTGATGGGCGATCTGGAAATTCCGCCGAGAAAACCTCCAATCCGCGAAAGGAAGAATATTCCCACTACATGGGTTTCCATCACGCTTACTGAAGGCAAATACAGACAGGTGCGTAAGATGACCGCTAAAATTGGGCATCCAACATTAAGGCTTATCCGAACGCGTATAGAAAATATATTGCTCGGCGATTTGAAAATTGGCGAAACCCGATTGTTAACCGAAAACGAAATAAAAGAATTGTATAAAAAAGTCCTAAAAGTTTAATAATTTGCAGACTCGATTATAAATATATTTAGCGACGAATAAGTAATGCAAATTGATAAGAATATTAAAGTCTTAGTCTGCGATGACGACGAAACTTTATGCTATCTTTTGAAGGAACAACTTTTAGAAGAGGGATTTTTTGTTGACGCCGTGTATGACGGCAAGTACGCAATTGAAAATCTTCGTAAAAAAAATTACGACGTTTTGCTTCTGGATATGCAAATGAAAGAGGTTTCGGGGGAAGAAGTTTTGAAATTTGCAAAAGATTACGACCCCTCCTTAAGCGTGATAATAATGTCTGCGCTATCCGAAACGCGCACGGCCATAGAAATGATAAAGATGGGCGCATATGATTTTATCTCTAAGCCTTACGATTTTGAAGACCTGCTGCTAACTATTACCAGAGCAGTTGACCTGAAACGCTTAGTGGTAGAAAATAAAATTCTCAACAACAAAGTCACAAAAAAAATACCGACTAAAATTGTAGGCGAAAGTTCGGAGCTGCAAAGAACTTTAAATTTATCGCTTAAAGCCGCCGCGTCGGAATCAAATGTTTTAATTGAGGGAGAAACAGGAACCGGCAAAGAACTATTTGCCGAGTATATACATCGCCACTCTTTACGCAAAGACAAACCGTTTGTAATAATCAATTGCGCATCTCTGCCAGATCAGCTAATTGAAAGCGAACTATTCGGTTATGAAAAAGGAGCCTTTACTGACGCTAAAGCTACCAAACAGGGCTTAGTTGAAATTGCTGACGGAGGCGCTTTGTTCTTAGATGAAATTGGCGAAATGAGTTTATCGCTTCAGCCTAAACTGCTTCGGTTTCTTGAAAACGGAGAGTACAGAAGAATAGGCGGCGTAACTACGCTCAACTCAAATGTAAGAGTAATTGGCGCTACTAATAAAAATCTGCTTGAAGAGGCTGAGAAAAAGAATTTTAGACGCGACCTGCTTTTCAGGCTGAATATTATTACAATAAGAATCCCTTCATTAAGAGACAGACGCAGCGACGTGATAAGACTTGCAAATTACTTTTTGGAAGACAAGTCCCCAGTGCGTTCGCCAAAAAAATTGTCCGCTGAGGCGGAAAACGCATTGTTGGATTATTCTTTTCCGGGCAATGTGCGCGAGCTTGAACATGTGATAGAACGCGCTATAATTTTTGCAGAGGGGGATGTTATTGAACCTGACGATTTAAATCTTCCGTCTGTTTTTACAGACATACACAGCTCTTATCCAGAGCAGGAAAAAAATAATTATAGCGGATTAGTAAAAATGGCGGATGTTGAAAAAGAACATATTCTAAAAATGCTTATTAAAAACGACTGGAACAGAGAAAAAACGGCGACTGAATTAGACGTATGCCAAAAGACTCTTTATTCTAAAATTAAAAAATACAACTTGAAAAAAAATGATTGAACAGGAAAATCTGAATCTTCTAACCGAATTCCAAGAGGCTCTTTCATTATTAGCTAAAGAAAAATCCTTAACTATTTTGGTTGAAGGAATTCTTTCTAAAATAATGCATTACTCCTTAAGTAAAATTGGCGTAGTATTATTTATTGAAGAAGACAATATTGTAGATTTACAATATTCCGATTTGACTAATTCTATAAAAAACAAAGAAGAAATCGAATCCGAAATAAAAAAAGACTTTCTCTTTTTATTTAAATGGATTGAAACAAATAAAAAGCCTCTTATTGGCTCCGCCGATAAAAACAACATAGCGCAAAATATGACGCGCTATTTAAACTCTCCTAATTTATTAATTATCCCTGTCTTCTTTGACGAGCGGCTCTTTACTGTTTTAATTTTGGGGCGGCGCGATAAAAAATATAAAATATCTGAAATTAAAAATATTGAGCAACTGACGTTTTTGTTATCTTACGCTGTAAATAATATTAAGACAAAAGAGTTGAACGCGGTTCTTCAAACAGGCATGCTGCAATCGCAAAAATTAGAAACCATCGGCAAACTTGCCAGCGGCATGGCGCACGATTTTAGCAATATCCTTTCCAGTATTTTTGGAAGCCTAAATTTATTAAAAAAGAAAACGGCGCCAACTGAAGACGCTATGCGGCTTTTGGAAAATATTGAAAACTGTTCGGTAAGAGCAAAGGATTTAACAAAATCGCTGCTTACTTTTGGCAAACCAACTGTTAAGAAGCAGGAATCAGTTGGGATGAATAATCTTTTTGAAGAAATAAATAAAGTTATAAACCAGACGTTCCCTAAAGAAATTAATTTCATAAACTTAGTTAAGCCGGAGCTCTATACTGTGCTGGGGGTCTCGACAGAAATCTATCAGGCTTTGCTTAACCTTTGCGTTAACGCTAAGGAGGCTATGGACGGGAAAGGAGAGCTTACAGTTTTTGCCGACAATTTATTTATTGACGATATGAATAATTATCTGTACCCTTTCCTCAACAAAGGCGAATACGTTTATTTGAGCGTTAAAGATACCGGGACGGGAATAACTGAAGAAAATATCAGAAAAATATTTAATCCATATTTTTCTACAAAGAAAAAAGAAACAGGCTCTGGCTCGGGGCTTGGGTTGTATGTAACGTATGGAATTATAAAGGAACACAACGGTTTTATTAATGTAGAAAGCGAAGTTGGCAAAGGGACAAAGTTTAACGTCTATCTTCCCTCTTATGACCCAATGAAAAAAGAGACTCCAAAACCTACCGAAAAAATAATTATGATTGCCGACGATGAAATAATGCTGCGAGACCTTTTGGCAGAATTACTAGAGTCCGCCGGTTATTCAGTTATTAAAGTAATTTCGGGCAAGGAAGCTTTGAAGGTCCTTACTGAAGAAATAAAAATAGACTTGCTGATAATCGACTATAACATGCCGGAAATGAATGGACTTGAATGCATCAAACGATTGCATGAACTGAATTTAAACTTCCCGGTAATTTTATCTACCGGCAGTCTGACGCTTAATAATAAGTACGAAGATGAGATCAAAGGAATTCATAAGATCGTATATAAACCGTATGAATTTGAACAAATGCTCGCTGCAATTCAGGAATTACTTTGACGGCGCTTTGCTCTCTTCGTCGGACTGATCTAAGCTTATCATTTTAATATTTTTTGTATAATCAGAAAAAACGGGCTTCCGTATAGTGTTAAGCTGTTCAAGAACGTTGTTAATTTCTTTAATTGCAGTTTCAAAATATTCTAACCTTTTTGAAATAGCCTCTCTGGAAATATCTTCCTTCGCCAATTCCCTTCTGATTGCTACAAGCGAAAGGTTCATAAGAGTAAGCGGCTGCTTAATTTTATGATTTGCCGTTACTACAGTAGCCGTAAAGGTATTGACCGCTTCTGAATCCAATAATATTTTATGAGACTCGCGCAGTTTAAGAGCTGAATTTACGCGGGCTAAAAGCTCAACTCTGTTTACTGGTTTTTTGATGTAATCAAAAGCTCCTGCAAGCAAACCTTCTCTTAAGTCTTCAGCGTCCGACTTTGCAGAAACAAGAATAATTGGAATGTCTTTTGAGTCCGGGTTATGAGTAAGAGTTTTACAGACTTCTATGCCGCTTAAACCGGGCATAACAATATCTAAAAGAATCAGGTCGGGTTCCTCTGAAAGAGCTTTTTGAATTCCGGTTTCGCCGTCGTAAGCCGTTATTACTTCATAATTTTCATGCTCCAGGCGGTCTTGGAGCAAAAACACATTTTCCGGGATGTCGTCAATAATTAAAATTTTGTTCATAGTTTATTATCTTTTGAATTTGAAATCGTTTTTTGAATTTTGAATGCAAGCGCGCTTGAGCTTACAGGCTTAGTGATATAGTCGTCAAATCCCTGATTAAGGATAACCTGTTTATCTCCAAGCATAGCCTTTGCAGTAACTGCGTAAACGGGGATATTCGCCCATTTGCTGTTCGCCTTTATTTTTTTTATCGTCTGAAAGCCGTCCATAACCGGCATCATAATATCAAGCAGTATCAAATCGGGCGTTCTGTTATTTAATACGTTCAGGCACTCAATGCCGTTATTTGCAAGTATAGTTTTGCAGTTGCACTCATTAACTATTTCGCTAATAGTATAAAGCGTGTCGGGGTCGTCATCGACAATTAAAACTTCGCCAAGAAAATTTGAAGAGCGCTCCTCGTCTTCGTCATCTATATAAGCGTTATCCGAATGATGGTCTTCTTTTAGTTCTGGTATTTCAAGCTCTTCAATTATTCTGATTCTGTTCCTGATAGTTTTTAAGACGTCCAAAGGATGATACTTATATTTAACTGCAATATCCGCGCATGATTGCACGAGCTTTTCTTTCTGCTCATCGGAAGCAATACCGTCTAAATAAATAATTACAGGGATGTTTTTTATTCCAAGATACGATTGAATAAACGCCGATAAGACAAGTCCGTCCGTATCGTCAAACAGCAAATTTGTAAGAATAAAATCCGGGTTAATCTCTTTTATTTTTTCAACGGAAAAATCTCGCGAGGCTATATTAGAAAAACTAATCCCTTTTTTATTTATTGCCGCCGTAAGGTCGTTGTAATAAGAAACTGAATCTTCAAATATCAGAACCCGTTCAATTTTTTTATTTAAAATTATTTCAAGCCGTCCCAAAGAGGATGCAAAATTATGGCGGGTTAACGGATGAATGATAAAATCAAAAACGTTAAAGCCATAACCAATATTTTTAACCGGATCGATTGCCGTAATAAGCAGCGGAATATTTTTAGTAGAGGAGTTTGTTTTCAGACTGTAAAGCGTATCAAAGAAATTTATATTTGGCAAAAGGGGATTTAACGTAATCATAGACGGGGTTAAGGCTTCGGATTTCTCTATGCCCGCTTTGCTATTGTCTTCAAACTCTACGTCAAACCCTTTTGAATTAAAATACTGTTCAAATATTGACTGTATATCAAAATCGCTTTCAAGAGAGACGACAAGATTAGGATTTGTTTTTGTAAAAGTAGTCTGCTCAGGCGCTCTTTCCGGCTTATTGGCCGGAGCGGCTATTTCAACTAATGGAATGCTGAAACTAAAAGTTGAACCGCGGCCTATACGGCTGTTTACTATAATATCGCCTTTTAGCAAGACGGCAATTTTCTTGCATATTGTAAGTCCAAGTCCTGTCCCTGAATACTTACGTGTAGAAGTACCGTCAACCTGTCTGAATTCGTCAAAAATAATTTTCTGATCTTCAACCGAAATCCCAATACCGGAATCTATTATATTAAATAAAAGTTGTCGCTCTTCAGTAACGGAGACCTCAAGCGTTACCGAGCCTTTATCAGTAAATTTAATGGCGTTGCTCAACAGGTTTGTAAGCACCTGTAAAATTTTTGCCCGGTCAGTTTTTATATAAATAGCGGTGTCGCAATTGCGTTGCATTCTAAATAGGAGGTTCTTGTTTACAGCCAAAAGATTAATCGACTCGCGAATTTCGCTGATAATATCTTCAAGCTGAACGACTTCGTCGATTATCTCCATTTTACCAGATTCAACTTTTGATAAATCAAGAATATCGTTAATCAGTTTCATTAGGCGCTGACTGTTTCTTAATACTACAGAAATGCGGTCTTTTGATTTACCAATTATATTTTTGTCGTCTAAAGCCAGTTCCGTAAGTCCTATTATCGAGTTTAGCGGCGTTCTAAGTTCGTGAGACATGCTTGCAAGAAATTGCGATTTGAGTTTAGTAACCTCTTCCGCTTTTATTTTTTGGATCTCAAGTTCTTCGGCTTTTTCCTGCAGGTTATTGTGCAATTCAAGCAAGGCGGCGTTTTGTTCTTTAACCTGAAGATTTTGTTTCTGATAATCTTCGTTTAGTTTTTTTAGTTCAGTAACTAAGTTTTCTAATTGAACAAGCGCGGTTGCGTTAGTTAAGCCGATGGCCAACTGTTCCTTAATTTTGGCGATATAGTCGATAGCCGCGGCGCTTGCTTTTTTTACAGAGCCAAGTTCAAGTAATGCAATTACTTTGGAATTATAAATAATTGGGATAACTAAAAGATGCATGATATCGACGGCAAATGAACCAGAATTGATTTTCTGTGGCTTGTCTTCAAAATTAAGCTCTAAGGTTTCCTGCCGCTTCATCACTGGTTCAAACAGGTTGGCTTTATCTTTTGAGATGTATAAATCGTTTTGGAGTCCGTAAGAACTGGCGAGTATAATATCGTCGTTCTCTATATTATAAATGGCTCCAATGTTAAAGCCGCCGGTTTTAATTATTTTATTCAAAGCGTTTTCAGCAACCTGATGCAGCGTTGGATTCTGATTTATCAGCGCTATAAATTCAGAATACTCATTATTAATTTTGTTTTTCTTTTCAAGTTCGTCAAGCATAGTATTAAAAGCCGAAGCAAGGAGACCCAATTCGTCTTTAGAGCGAATATCAATTCTGTTATGAAAATTTCCCGTCTTAGTAATTTCAGTAGCTTCGTTCAGAGTCTCAATTTGTTTTCTGATGCGCTCGGTAAAAATAAGGGTCAGTATTAACGAAAGAGCGATGCCGGCAAATCCTAAAACTGATAAAATATATTTTAGATTGCTTCTTAACTCAACAGATTCGTTTAATCTTGAAAAGACTAAGAAGTTAATATTTGCAGGTATAAAATTAGACTTAGGGCGATATATTGTAGCGTAGAGATCGGCCGTTTCGCTTGTTTTTGTGAATATGTCAAAATTATTTTTTTTTGATAATTCTTTAGACGCTTCCGTTAAAAAGAAAGCAAGATTCTGATTAGTGGATTCGTTAGAAGTAATAATTGTTTTGTTATCAAGCGCAACGGCTATATCGTTATTCAAACGGGTATAAAATGAATTCAGATAATCGGTATTAATCAATCTGCCGTAAAAAACGCTAACTCCATTGCCGAGCACGAATTTTTTTATTATAACAAACGGGTTGTTGCGGATAAAATCAGCCAGATGGATTTTTTCGCCCGATAAGTTTATGCTATGCGAGAAATAACCGTCTGAAGAAGAAATAATAGAATCAGGAGAAAGTTTAAAAATAAAATCTATATTAGAAACGACAAACTGGTTTTTATTAAAATCAAAATCTTTGTTTTTTTGGTAGACGAGAAAAAATTCGCGGTCGATATCCTGAAAAGAAGACTCAAGCTGGTACACAAAAGAATTAGCTGAATTTAGCAGATGCTTTGACTGCTGCGACGTAATGATATTGTTGAGTATAGAGTAAAAAGCAAACCCCGAACTGCCTAAGATCAGGAGGACGATAATAAAATTAATGAATAATAAACGAAAACTTATCTTCATTTTAAGCGTCTTTTTGCAAAACTTTCCTGATCGTAATTAATAATTCGTCAAAGTCGTAAGGCTTGCTGATAAAATCGCTGGCTCCCATTTTAGCCGATTCAATAGCTCCCTTAACGTCGGCATAAGCGGTAAGCACAATAACTTTAGCGGAAATATCTTTCTCCCGCAGTTCGCGCAGAACGTCAAACCCGTCTTTTACAGGCATTTTAAGATCGAGTAAAATAAGGTCAATAGGCGTTTGGGAAAGCAGTCCTAAGGCTTCGTCGGCGCTATTAACAGAAAAGCAGCTATAACCAACTTCGGTAAGCTCTTCTGAGAGAACTACGCATAAATTTACATCATCGTCAACTATTAAAATTTTTTCCATGCTCCACCTAATTTCCGTCTGTTGTTTGATCAAATCGGTAGTATTTAATTTTATCTCTGTAAGAGTTTATTTCGTTATTTATCGCTTTGCCCTTAACCGGATTTGCAAATCTTTCTTTTAGAGTTGGCAATATATCTGTTTTAATTAAAATCACAAGCTCTTTCTTGACAGTTGAAACTTCGTCGCTTCCTGTTAAATAGCGAATTCCAAACACCCACCAGGGGAGGTCGCGTAAGAACGGAATACCGTTGCGCGTTTTTGTTTCTTCGGTAGAATATAATCCGCCGATTATGGTTTCTTCGCCATTAAGCATTAACACCTGAGTAGAGGCGCTTGTTTTCTTAACTTCCGTAACGCTGGTTGAAGGAGTAGCCGAGCTTCTTTCCACGTCTAACTTTAATAGAACATAATCAAGGCTGTCTTCTCTTAGCACAAATGGAGTAACTTTTATTATTGCTCCGGTAGAAAAGAAAGCGTCTGTAACGTTGCCGGCAAAATCTTTTTGCTTAATAGAAAAATCGGAGCCGATCTGAATTTTGCCTTCTTTTTGATCTCGCACAGTGATGTTTGGGCTGGCGATTAATTCGCCTAAACTTTCGGTTTCAAACAGTCTGAATAATGCAGTAGCCTGACCAAAAAGCCCGCCGAAATTTAACTTAGAACTTGTAACGTTTAGGCTGAAGTTAGGCGAAGCAGTAGTAGTAGATGAAGTTGAACTGCCCGAACTGCTTGAGCTTGACGAACTGCTTGTAGCGTCGGCCGTTGTAGTTGTGGCTGTTCCCCCAGTACTAACATTTTGTCCGGAAAGTAAAAACTGCCAGTTAATTCCTCTGTTTTTAAGTTCGGTCGTATTCATTTCAAAGAAGACGGCTGAAATTTTTACTTCGCGCGAATTTACCGAAGCGTAATTAGTTTTATCTTTTGGCTGTTCCGGCGTTAAATCGGTCTTCTTTTTTATTACTATTACTTCTTCTTTTTCTTCATAAATAAGATTAGCGTATTGAACAATAACAACAAGCGCTTTATCATATGTCATATTTTTAAGTTCAATTCCAATAGGCTCTTTTCTATCTACTAAGGATAGAATTTTTTTACCAGTCGTTTTTTCGCTGACCTTGCTTAGCAGCTGAACCGCTTCGTTAAAAGGAAGATCAGCTGAAAGAGTAACTAACTCCTCTGGGTTAATATAGCCCTTAAACGCTTTTTCAAGATATTTTTGAGGCAAAGCAGACGGCGCTAATAAAAGAAATATTATAAATACAGAGATTAATTGTTTCATTTTTTTACCTCTCGGTTTTTCCCGGGTTTTTCTTCTTTTTGCAGTTGCAATTCGTTCCTTTCAATTATGCCTCCTTTATTAAGGATAAAGGTAACTTTGTTATTCTCATAATCAATTTTTGTAAGATAACCGAGATAGACTTCCTGTCCTTCATACAACAAGAAAGTGTTTCCTGAACCATCGGCTACAAAAGCTCCCTCTGGTATAAGCGCAAGTAATTTAGCGCCCTGAACGTCAAGCAATCCGTCAGTGTTTGGCGGTATTTCGTTTCTGATTAACGGATAGAAGAAATTATATATATTTTTATAGTCGAATTTATTTTCGACCATTCTTGACGAAGCGAACCTGTCGTTTTTAGCAAAATAAACCGCCGCGCTGAAAGTAAAATTAACTAAATATTCAGGTTTCCCGTTAGTCCCTGTAGCGACCATATTGTTAATTGTTATTGCGCGAATTTTCTTTAATTCTTTGCTTTGCTCAATATCAGTTACAAGGCGGTAAAGATCGTTAAAATCGGCCTGCCCGTAAATTTTATAATTATAATAAAAGAACTCCTTGTCTTCCTTTCTGTCTACATACTCTACGTTTATTTTTGTTCTGGAAGAAAAACCGGATGTGGCTCTATTTATAAAATCAAAAAATTTAATTGAAGATAATTGATATGGGATGTTGAACTTTCTTGCGGCAAGGATTGAGTCCAATACGGAAGCTTTTGCTTCAAGAAAGTTTTTCTGTTTTACTAAATCTTCGGTTGGAGTTACTTCTTTTTGTAATTTCGCAAGCTCAGCTTGTTTCTTTTTGATATCGTTACGCTGAATGATAAAAATATAACCAAAGCCTAATATTACAATAATAATAAGCAGAGCTAAAATGCCGAGAGTATTTTTTATCTTTCGGTTCATTTTTTGCCCTCTGGTTTCAGCGGAATTTTGAACGAAAGATTAAAACGATAAGCTCCTTTATCTCTTAGTTCTTCATAGAGAACCCCTTTCAAAAGAGAGTTGTCGTAGTAATAAGCTAAATCCGGCAGCATGCGGTTAGTCATCGCAAAGCCTGTCATAACAATATCGGGATTATTATCTTCGGCGGTAATATTAGTGATCCAAAGGCTTTTGCGCGCGCCAAAGAAGTCGGAAGTTTTTTCTATTAAATGCCCCCATACTTCGGCTCCTTTAGAAACAGTGTCTAATATGGTTTGCGTCTGGGCAAAATTATCTATCCTGTTCTGAAAATAATTAATCTGATTTATAACTTCCTGATTTTCCCGTTTTTGTTCGGTCAGCTTAGCAATTTCAGTTTTTAATTCCTGCGTCTTCTTATAATTTACAAGAATCATGCTTGTGATAAAATAAGTCGCCGCAAACAGAAAGATAAGCACTAAATAAGCGTGCCAGCCGAATTGAAAGAACTTTTGATCTTCAATTACATAGCGCGGCAGCAGGTTAATTCCGGTAAATTCTTTATTTAATTCTTCGTAATATTCATAAGCTATAGCAATTGGAACGGCATAAGAAGAAATTTTCTTTTGAGCTTCTTCGTCTAAGGCGGAAACGTCCAAATCGTTAAATTCAAGGCGGGAAACATTTGCTTCGGGGAATGTGCCGTAAAAGGATAAAATCAGATTTTCAGAATCGTCTTCGCCGCAAACCACAATGTTATCTAAGTGAGGAATGCCTCCGTTCTCCATTTCAAGAAGTATTTTGGAAAAATACACGTCGTACGTATGCAGGTTAGTTGTTCCAATATCTAACGTGGCGCCAATATGTTTAATTTTCCTTCCGCTAAGAAAAATTAATTTACTATACTCTTTACCGATGTAGACGATTAAAGAATTATCGTCCGGGAAGAATTTTTTTCGTTTGGCTACAAAATACGCAAGAGAAATTTCAGCGTTTTTAACTGTCGGAATAGAATAGTGTCTTTTGCCATTATACATGGCTAATGAGTTAATTAGCTGAAGGCAGCTGATTTCTCCGTTAGTAAAAACAGAAAGAATAGATTTATCCGCTAACTCGACAAAGCCGAGGTTGTTTCTGTCAATAACTACATTTTTAGTTTTTTGAATATCTTCAATAATCGAACTGGCAATTTTGCTCGGCTGATTATCTTTTGGCGGTTCGCTAATATGGAAATAAACTGTAGGTTCTGTTACGGCGGGAATAAAAAGGCACTTGCTCAAGTTCAGGCTGCTAAGGCTTGAACTTACGACGCTCATGTTAGAGACTCCGGGCGTAATTATTGGTTTACCGTCTTTTTCGTTATCGAAGGAGATATTTGCTCCTCCGGCATCGTCAAAACTTAAGTTTGTTGATCCGTCAAAGTTGGAAGTATCCGGCTGGACAAAGTCCATGGATAAAGATTTAAGGATTTTTACCTTATCTTTTTCTTTGGTAATAGCCGCTATTTTAGTGTCGGCTCCTTCGCAATATAGACAGATTAGCGGTTTCATTTAGATTGCTGACAAAATTTGTTGCATTCTTGTTTTATTATTAGCGTAAGCCATAGCGTTATCTAAGGATATTTTTTTCTGTAAATATAATCTCTTCAAATCCTGTTCCATAGTTACCATGCCGTTTGGACCGCCCTGATTTATCATCATATAAATTTCGCTGGTGTTATTATTTTTAATCGCCGCTTTTACGTTTGGATTAACTATCAATACTTCTTTTGCAAGAGCCCGTTTGCCGTCTAAGCTTGGGACTAACTTTTGCGATACGATTGA